>Ga0316205_10002255_pt1 | contig 20611 bp, 11 predicted proteins | sample 3monthpyrite_MG_FD_204941 | JGI IMG/M metagenome (GOLD analysis project Ga0316205, IMG submission 204941) | Microbial mat bacterial communities from mineral coupon in-situ incubated in ocean water Damariscotta River, Maine, United States -... | ecosystem: Environmental > Aquatic > Marine >... | reverse complement strand
GCCATTTGCACCATTTCAACAAGAATGTTGGTGCGATTCAAGCAGTATTTTTATTCGTCAAAATCCTGCCATTTTATCCAAAATCACTGGATAAAAGCGGTCCGTGGCAGCTGCACCATTATATGGGAAACGGGTGCAAAATCAGCATCAAGAGCAAAAATGGTCAATCAGTAACAACGATTCGTCTGAAAATGCCAAATCGCGTTTTTCATATCGGACATACTGAGACACACAATCTCCAAGCACAGATTGAGTGCCAACTGGCTGTAATGAAACTCATTACGGCAATGCAATGCCACTTCCAATTCAAGTTTGTCGACCATAATGATGGCCTACTCTCTTTCACATAACGTGTGTGGCTGCTCGAACCAGTGAAACAAATTTTCGATATTGCTTTTCTTTAAATGATATCCTGTCAAAAACAATGATAAATGCTAATTTAATGTCTATTTGGCTATTTGAATATCACCAGCCCGTACAAACTATATATAAATAACAATAAGTTATGATTGTATCATGCAGCCCTGCATCTAGGATTGCATTATCCATCCAGGTGATCTGGCAAATGAAAACAATTGTAAAATTTCATATAAACAAAAAATAACATGTCTATAAACCTTGAGAAAACAAGCAAAATGCCGATGATAATTGATTGAAACTATAGAAAACGAAACCAGCATACATGACAGCAACAATCACAGATACTCTGGAACAATTACAGCTACAGTTCCTAGAGCAACTCAATGACAAACTGAATTCCATCTGTTCTCAATATCAGGGGTTGGACCGGGCGGCCTGGCCGGTGTCAGAAGCTGAAGAATTACACCTCAAGGTACATAACCTGACCGGATCCGCTGGCACCTTTGGTATGCAGGTTATATCAGATGCTGCGCGCAGCATAGAGAGCCGGCTTGCGATCATACTCAAGACAGGAAAAGTTCCCGGCGAAAACGAATGGCAGACCATAGGCACAGATCTGGTTCATCTGCAACAGCTGGCACGCAACCAACTGGACACAAATGCACCGGTTCTGTCGTCACCGTCTGCAAGCAAAATTCGCATTCATTCGTCCCTTGTATACATAGTAGAGGACGATCCTGAACAGTGTATATTTATTGGTCAGGTCCTGCACGAAGCCGGCTACAAAACACGTCTGTTTACGGATATTGAAAAATTCCGTGATGTTTTTACATCAGCCGACTTTGAGCGCCCTGCTGCTGTAGTCATGGATATGAAATTTCCTGATGGTGATAATGCAGGCGCACTCATCATTAGAGAACTTGGCCTGGGTAATGAAAACAACATCCCAGTGCTTATCCTCTCGATACGCGATGACCTTGAAGGGCGGCTGATTGCATTGCGCGCGGGAGCCAGCCGTTACCTCACCAAACCAATAGATAAAAAAGGTCTGGTAGAATCACTGGATGTCATCACTGGTCGTCAGCCCCATCAACCTTACCGGGTGCTGCTGGTGGATGATGACCCTTTGTTACTTGAAGCTCAGGCTGCTGTGTTAAATGAGGCAGGTATGATAGTAAAAACACTGTCAGAACCCCTCCGTACAATCGAGGCTACAGATGATTTCTCACCTGACGTCATCGTACTAGATGTCTACATGCCAGGCGCTACCGGACCCGAACTGGCGGCTGTCCTGCGTGAGCGTGATTCACAGCTACATATTCCCATATTGTTCCTCTCCTCCGAAGCAGACATGACCGAGCAATTGCTGGCACTTAACCTGGGTGGTGATGACTTTTTGGTAAAACCCGTACAACCTGATCACCTGATAGCTGCAGTTAGTGTACGGGCGCGACGGGCTCGACAAAACAGCGCCATCCGCCGGCGTCTTGAAATCGCCCTGTATGAACGCGAGCGTGAACACCTGGCCGTAGATCAGCATGCCATCATCAGTATTGCAGACCAAAACGGCAGCATCACATACGTCAACGACAAATTTTGCGAAACTAGTGGATATAGCCGCGATGAGCTTCTCGGACAGAACCACCGCATTATCAAATCAGATAACCATCCAGCAGGATTTTTCCAGGGCCTGTGGCAGACCATTTCCCATGGTAATGTCTGGCAGGGTGAGGTTTGCAATCGACGCAAGGATGGGAAGTTATACTGGGTTGAATCCACGATTACGCCATTTCTCAATAGCAAAGGCAAGCCGTATCAATATGTATCGATTCGTACCGAGATAACCCATGTAAAACAGGCTGAACTTGAGTTACTGGAAAGTCAGGAAAACCTGCGTGCTACGCTTGACGCTACTATGGATGGGATTCTGGCAGTAAACAATGAGGGCCAGATAAATTTTGTCAACCAGCAATTTGTGCAGATGTGGCAGGTCCCGGACGAACTAAAAGAACAGAGTAATATCCAGGGCTTTCTGAAATACGCCGCCAGTTTATTAAACGATCCAGATACCTTTCTCACAAAAGCGCAAGAACTGACTACTTTCAGTGGGGACTCGTATGACATTCTTGAGTTCCATGATGGACGTTTGTTTGAACATCACTCAAGACCACTGATGAAGAAAGCACAGACCTGTGGACGTGTGTGGAGCTTCCGTGATTTTACCGAACGTAAACGTGCCGAACAGTCATTGGTCAAAGCTCGCGATGAAGCCGAACGTGCCAACATGGCCAAGTCTGAGTTTCTTTCCAGTATGAGCCATGAATTGCGCACACCTATGAATGCTATTCTCGGATTCGGTCAGCTAATGGAATATGACGATATGCTGCCTGATGATGCAAAAGACAGCACACAGGAAATACTCAAGGCCGGCAATCATTTACTAAGACTCATCAACGAAGTGCTCGATCTGTCCAGGGTTGAATCCGGTCACATCGAAATGTCGCTGGAGCCGGTCGAGGTTGACCTGGTCGTAGAGGAAAGTTTAAATCTGATGGCCACCCTGGCTGGCAAACGTAACATTCAGCTTAGTTATAAGGGACTTGCAGGCGCAGTCGTGCGCGCTGATCGAACAAGACTCAAACAAGTGTTGCTCAACCTGCTATCAAACGCCATCAAATACAACCATGAGGGCGGTAGTGTAAAACTGGAAATCAGTGATGCAGGTAACGATCAACTGCGCATTCAGGTCATGGACACTGGACCGGGCATACCCAATGAATCTCTTGAAGATCTGTTTCAGCCGTTTAACCGTCTCGGTACTGAGAACAGTGCTATTGAAGGCACCGGCATAGGCCTGACTCTGACCCGGCGTATCGTCGAATTGATGGGTGGCGTGGTTGATGTACACAGCGAGGTCGGCGTCGGCAGCTGTTTCTGGGTGGACCTGCCATTAGAGTCTCTGGACGAATCTGTTATGGGCAAGGAACAGTCAACCGCTATCAGCACCTTACCGGGGCAGATTGGGACATCGGATAAAAATACCGTTCTCTACATTGAAGACAACCCGTCTAACCTGAAACTGGTGGCGCAGATTCTCAATCGGCGCAAAAATATTCATCTATTCACATCTCATACTCCAGAATTGGGTATTGAGCTGGCGAGGACACAACAACCTCAACTAATCCTCCTCGACATCAACTTGCCCGGCATGAATGGATATCAGGTTATGGATGTTATCAAAAAAGATGCAACACTTAAAAATACTCCGGTAGTCGCTATTACTGCCAATGCCATGCCCCGTGATATCAAACGTGGCATGGCCGCAGGTTTTATCGACTATCTGACCAAACCATTGGATATTAAACGTTTTCATAAGATAATCGATAAAGTACTGCAAAATAATCCGCAGGAAACCAATGCAGCAGATGTTTAACTATATAAAAACTAAACAACAAAGGATGTTAATGTGTTAACGGCTAATAGACAATTATTTTCGGCAGTCGCCCTGCTTTTGATACTCGGTGGTTGCAGCGACTCAACAACAGAGAGCACGAAGGACCGACGTTTATCGGATCAGGAGCTTGTCGCCCTGAATAAAACTGATGTCGATAATGAAGTGATTCACTTCGGTTTTGACCTGCGCACTAGTCCACAGGAAGACGCGCGCCAGTATCAGTCATTTTTGCGATATCTAGAGCGGACCACCGGCTACCGTTTTAGACTGGCCTTTACCCCTAAATCTAAAAACATCGCCACAATTCTCGGTACTGGCAAGGTAAAGTTCGCCGCGATTGGCGCTGTCAGTTATATTAAGGCACAAAAACAACATGATTCAATAGCGCTGGTTCGCGGTGTCAATCCCATAGGTAACACTACCTATCGCTCCTTTATTGTTGTAAGGCCAGATAGTCCAATCAAAAAAATTCAGGATCTGCGCGGCAAGATATTTGCATTTGGGAGTGAGTCATCAACACAAGGTCATTTGATACCGCGCATATTACTTCACAAACATGGTATTACCCTTAATGACCTTGCTGATCATAGTTTTAACGGCTCCCACCAGAAATGTGCAAATGCCGTAGTGACGCTGCGCGCAGCTGCCTGTGGGATGCAAGACACCTTGGCCGAACAACTTGCCAAACGGGGAATCGTTCGAATCCTGCATCGTTCAAAATACTATCCTTCCAGCGGCATAGCCGTAAACCGCGATGTACCGAAAGAAGTCATCGACAGGGTTCGCGCGGCATTACTGGCATTCGACCCTGCAGGAAAAGATGGGCAGTCACTTTATCATTGGGAACGTACCGAAATGCCACAAGGATTTAAAGCAGCACATGTACAGGACTACCATGAACTGGAAAAATGGATACAAAAACTTGGACTAGACACAGGAAATTGAGCCAATGAAACTTTCCACACAGTTTGCCGCACTCATGAGTATTGTTATTACCATACTGTTTGCTGGAATTGCATTTTTTCAAATCGAAACGCTAAGTCAACATTTTGAACAGAACCAGCATAACTGGACCAAAACGCTAACCCTTTCCCTCGCTGAATCCATGGCACGTGATGTCATCAATGAAAATGCCATCGGTGTGCAAGAGACACTTAAACATATTGTCTCCAGCAATAAAGAAATCGACTACGCTTACATCTCAGATTTCAATCAACATATATACGCTCATACCTTTATTGAAGGTTTCCCCCAGAAATTACATAAAAACCTGAGGACGCACAAAATTAATTCCACCCATCGTTATATATCGCTTGATAGTAAGAAAATCATAGAGTCATCTTTTCCAATCATTGACGGGATGGAAGCCCGTCTGTACCTGGGCATTAACAATGGTCTCCAACAGAGTTTATTCACAAATATTCTGACCGAACTGGCAATAATGTTTATTATGGCATTACTAGGCGCAATAATTCTAAGTCTTCTGCTGGGAAAATTTCTTACACGCCCGCTTGCCTCCTTGACAACACAACTACAGTGCTTTGGCTCCGGTTCACTCTTATCGCTCAAAAGGGCTTCGCACGCCTCGAGCGAAATTCGTCAACTGGAAAACGGTTTCAGTGAAATGATCGAGGCACGTAGTCAAGTCGAACAGGATCTGCGCCAATTCAGAAGCACACTGGACCAGACCCTTGACTGCGTATTCATGTTCGATGCCGAAAAACTGAATTTCTACTACGTCAATGATGGAGCCATGCAGCAACTGGGCTATAGCCGTGATGAATTGATAGCTTTGCACCCCTATGATATCAAACCGGAAGTCTCGGCAGCACAATTCCATGAACTGATTGCGCCACTATTGTCAGGCGAGCAGTCAACACTCAGCTTCGAGACCGTGCATCAGCACAAAAACGGTCAACGTATTCCAGTAGAAATCTTCCTGCAATACCTAGGGGAAGAGCCTGCGCATTTTGTTGCAGTAGTACGCGATATCAGTGAGCGCAAACTTACAGAAGCCAGGGCCCGTGCCAGTCATGAACAGGTGCAACTATTACTAAATTCTACCAGTGAGGCAATATATGGTATTGATGTAAATGGTGATTGTACATTCGCCAACCCAGCCTGTAGTAATATTTTGGGATATGACAGCATAGATGAGCTGTTAGGCAAAAATATGCACAATACTATTCATCATACCCATCCCGACGGTAGTCATTACCCTGTCGAAGAATGTCGAATATATCAGGCACATGTATCGGGAGAACATATTGAGTCCGATGACGAGGTATTCTGGCGCAAAGATGGAACGAATTTTCCAGTTGAATATGCATCGAACCCTATCCACCGTAAAGGGGGAATTATAGGTTCAGTTGTAACATTCAATAACATTAGCAGACGTAAAAATTTTGAAAAAGAGTTGCGACAATTCAGAAATACACTAAACCAGACTGTCGACTGTGTGTTTATGTTCGATGCAATCAGTCTGCATTTCTTCTATGTTAACAAGGGTGCATTACAACAGACCGGCTATAGCCATAAGGAAATGATGAACCTGCACGCCTATGACATTAAATCGGAATATTCCGAGGAACAATTTCGTGACATGATCGCCCCACTGCTGACAGGTAAACTGGAATCACTTAATTTCGAGACCATCCACCAGCATAAGAATGGCCAGCGCATACCAGTCGAGATTTCTCTACAATATATCAAGGATGAGCCTTCACACTTTGTTGCTATTGTACGTGACATCACCGAGCGTAAGAAGGTAGAGGCGGAGCTACGCGAAACCGAGGCTCGTTACCAGCGTGTGGAGCGTGGCACAAATGATGGGGTGTGGGAATGGAATATCAATACTGGAGAAGACTATTTCTCACCGAGATGGTTGGCAATGCTTGGTTATGAGCCTGATGAACTGCCCTATCATGTAGATACCTTTATCGACATGATTCACCCCGACGACAAAACTCATGTTGGCAAGGCTATGGAGGATCACCTGCAAAACGAGCAAGTTTTCGATGAAGAGATGCGCCTGCGAAATAAAAATGGTGAATACATCTGGATTCGTTCACGTGGCCAGAGCGAACGGGATGACGAAGGTAAGCCCATCATTATGAGTGGTTCAATAATAGACATTACCGATCGTAAACAGGATGAACTTGAGCTTGAAAAATACCGCAGCCATCTTGAAGAACTGGTAGAAAATCGCACATCCGAGATGAAGACGGCAAAAGAACAGGCTGAACGCGCCAATATCGCCAAGTCCGAATTCCTTTCCCGCATGAGTCACGAATTGCGCACACCTTTAAATGCAATACTCGGTTTCGGCGAATTAATGGAAACGGATGCAGATGAACCACTCAGCGAAACTCAGGCCGACAATATTCATGAAGTCATACACGCGGGTAAGCACTTGCTGGAAATGGTCAATGAAGTGCTGGATCTTAGTCGCATTGAAAGTGGAAAACTGGAAGTCAGCCTCGAACCACTTTATCTGGAGCCGTTGGTAGCGCAGTGTATATCACAGCTTCAACCACTGGCTGCGCAACGTAATATCAGCGTTACACAAGAAGTGAACAAACTGTCAATTCTGAAAGCAGATCAAACACGACTCAAACAAGTATTGCTCAATCTGCTATCCAATGCCATTAAGTACAACTATGAAGATGGGCAAATCACGGTAAGCTGCAAATCAGTAGATAAACAGCGTCTGCGAATCTGCGTACAAGACACCGGACCTGGCATTGCCACCGAGGCTTTACCGCGTCTGTTCAAACCCTTTGAGCGTCTGGAGTCGGCCTACAACGGCATCGAAGGTAGTGGTATTGGCCTGGCATTGGCAAAGAGACTTATTGAGGCCATGCACGGTGAAATTGGAGTTGATAGCGTACCCGGTGAAGGCTGTACTTTCTGGTTTGAACTACCCATCAGTGAATCACCAAAACTCAAGGAAGAAACCGGGAACAAATCTTCCCCCTCAATCACAACCGGTCGCTCATGCAAGATACTGTATGTGGAAGACAACCCAGCTAACCTCAAGCTGGTACAAAAGATCATGGCCAAACACTCAGACTATAATTTGCTTAATGCAGTGAATGCAGAAGATGGGCTGGAAATTGCCAAATCTGAACAACCTGACCTGATCCTTCTCGATATTAACCTGCCAGGCATGGATGGTTTTAGTGCTTTGCGTGAACTGCAGAACAATCCCAACACACACCATATTCCGGTCATTGCCGTCACTGCCAATGCCATGCAACGTGACATCGATCGCGCCATGGAAGCGGGCTTTGTCGACTACCTGACCAAACCAATAACTATCACTCGTTTTTTCAATGTGCTTAATCACTGCATGCAAGACAGCATAGAGGATTGAATATTGAAAATGTGTATAACAAAACTATTAAATAATGAACGTAATTTCAGTGTCAATAATAACCGTCATCAACGCCATGCTGAATGACGATGATGATCAATAACAAGAAGCTAAATGACAAACAACCTGGAAATTGGACGGTTATTTTTACATGTTGAATAAAAAGAACAATATAAGGCGATATGTTATCTACCAATGTAAAACACTTGCATTAATTTTATTGCTAAGCCTGCTGATAGAAGTACCGGCCATGGCCGCCTCTGAAACAACAGGCAAGCAATCCACTATTAATCTTACTGCAGAAGAGCGAGCCTGGTTGTCTGCACATCCCATAATTCGTGTTGCCCCTGATCCCGATTATCCGCCAATTGAGTATTTTGATGAGCGAGGAAAGTTTCAGGGAATCATCGCAGATTACTTATCACTACTGCAAAAAAAACTTGATGTTCAGTTCACAATAATCCGCAACAAGAACTGGGATGATTCTATTGATATGGTCAAGCATCATGAGGCCGACATGCTTAGTGCAGCAACACCGTCTGAACAAAGAAAACAATATGTGATATTTACCCAGACACACGTCGATCTCCCCGGTGTAATTATTATAAATAAAGATAATAAAGGTGACATTAACCTAAAAGCACTTCAAGGTAAAAAAGTAGCGGTTGTATCAGGGTATATCTGGCAGGAATGGATTACCCGAGACTATCCGCAAATAACAATTACCCCGGTTGCCGATATGAAAACGGGTTTGGAGATGGTTTCTTTTGGCCAGGTACATGCGATGGTAGCCAATCTAGCCACAGCAACCGAAAACATTAGAAAACTGGGCATTACAAATCTGCGTGTTGCCGGAGAGTCCGGGTATCAGGCCAGTTTGGCGATGGCAACACGCAAGGACTGGCCACAACTAAACAGAATTCTGGTCAAGGCTATAGCCAGTATCGACACAAAACAAAAACAGGCAATTTTCGATAAATGGATAAAACTGCAGCCAGCATTAAATCCCTTGAGTAAAGATATTTGGCTGACAATGGCGATAGTGGCCGGCATCATCATACTGTTAGTAGCAGGCATATTGATATGGAATCGTTCACTTCGTATTGCTGTTAAAAATAAAACACTTGAAATAACTGCAAGCAAGTCACGTCTTGCCAATTTTTTTGAGGCATCTTATGAAGGCCTGTTTTTTCATGATCAAGGGATCATTGAAGACGTGAACTCAGCGGTAACCAGACTATTTGGGTATGAGCCAGATGAACTGATTGGCAAAAATTTGCTGACATTTGTTGCGCCTGATTGCAGGGCTGATATTTTGCATAAAATGCAGCATGATGATGAAGGCCCCTACGAAACAAATATCGTACACCGCAACGGCAGTATGGTTCCGGTAATCGCGCATGCAAAAACGATTGTTAAAGATGGCAAACAAATACGTATCGCGGCCTTAAGCAATATAAGCGAACGAAAACTGATCGAACAGGCACTCATCAAGAGTGAAAACCGTCTCAACAGTATTATCAATAATACTTCCGCTGTTATTTATGTAAAAGACATTGATGGCCACTTTACCCTGATCAACAGGCAGTTCGAAGAGCTCTTTGGCATAACAAACGAGGAGATAGCAGGAAAAACACCACACGATATTTTCCCAGAGGAAATTGCCGATCAGCATCGCAAAAATGATATTGATGTACTGAAAGCACGCATACCTGTTGAATCAGAAGAAACCGCCCCGCTCTCAGACGGAATACATACCTACATTTCCGTGAAATTCTGTCTGTTCGATGATGCTGGTGAACCGTATGCCGTATGTGGCATTTCTACTGATATCACCGAACGCAAATGTATTGAAATTGAACTGCAACAATACCGCGATCAACTTGAAGAACTTGTTGAACAACGCACTCGACAGACAAGAAAACAAACGCAGATCATTAACCAGGTACGAGACGCAGTGATATCCACGGATATGGAAGCACATATAACCAGCTGGAATAACGGTGCTGCCAATATGTTTGGTTATTCGAGTGATGAAATTACGAGACAGCCCGTGTTCATACTTCATGCCGAGGATGAACGCCCCAGTCTTAATACACAGATCATAAAGCCGCTAAAACAGGAAGGCCACTACGAGACCGATGCCCTCATGCTTCGTAAAAATGGTGAAACATTTCATGCACACCTTTCTCTGTCAATGTTAATGGATGAGAGCGGTCAACCCACAGGCATGGCCGGCTATATACTGGACATCACTGATCGAATACGGGTCGATCAACAGCTGCAAAAGAGCGAAGAGCGTTTCCGGCAGATATTTGAAAGCATGCAGGACGCCTATGCGCATACAAACCTGGATGGAAAAATCATACTGGCCAACCCGGCATCCGCACGGATACTGGGATATGACAATGCTGATGATCTTCTGGACAAAAACATCGAGAAAGATGTGTTTGCAGATCCAAAAGATCGCCAAAGGATGATCGAGCTGTTAATACGGAATGGCAGGTTGTACGGCTATGAAATAAACTACAAACGTAAGGACGGAGCCATCATCACAGGAGAACTCAACGTCAGCCTGCGTCTGGATAAAGATGGTACACCGATAGGTATTGAAGGTACGTTTCGGGATATTTCCAAGCGCAAACAAGCAGAAGTCAAGCTTCAACGGCAACGTCAATATCTAGATAACCAGGTTCGTGCATCGAATATACTTTCTGATAGTAATGATTTTGACGAGACCTTATCAAGGCTCATGAGTGAATTACTGGATATATTCCGGGTAGATCGGGCCTGGCTGCTATATCCATGTGACCCGAAGGCTGAATCCTGGAGCATATCTGTAGAAGCTACCAGGCCTGGATATCCTGGAGCATTTAAGATTGGCAAATTATATCCAACAGATAACAACATAATTTCAGTATTTGATGAGGTTATCTCATCAGCTAAACCGGTTAGCCATAATTTTCCTGAAGCTACTGACCATCCTGAATTTGCCAGAAAATTCAACGTCAGAAGCCAACTGTCGATTGCACTTTTTCCAAAAGACGATAACCCATGGATGCTAGGTATACATAAATGCTCTGGGAACCGGGAATGGAGTAGTGATGATAAAAATCTTTTTCAAGATATAGCCCGGCGGATAACGGATATGTTGACTAAACGATTACTGTTTAATCGTATACAGGATGAACTGAATTTAAGAACGCAGGCCCAGGAAGAACTTGTCCAGGCGAAGGAAGATGCAGAATTTGCCAACCATGCCAAGTCTGAGTTCCTGTCCAGCATGAGTCATGAACTACGCACACCCATGAATGCTATCCTTGGTTTCGGCCAACTCATGGAGACTGACGAGGACATGACCGATGACTTAACCGATAACGTGCATGAAATTCTAAAGGCCGGCAATCATCTTCTCGACCTTATCAATGAAGTACTGGATTTGTCTAAAATCGAGTCAGGTCACATTGACATGTCGCTGGAACCGGTAGAAGTCGACCTGGTCATCGATGAATGTTTAAACCTGATGAGCACTCTGGCTGACAGACGCAATATCCAGCTTAGTCACCATACACTTGCAGGTGCAATTGTGCGCGCTGACCACACACGCTTCAAACAGGTCTTACTCAACCTGCTAAGCAATGCCATCAAGTACAACTGTGAGGGAGGCAGTGTAAAACTGGAGGTAAGTGATACCGGTGATGATCACTTACGATGTAAGATCACAGATACTGGTCCAGGCATACCCGACGAACGCCTGGAAGAACTGTTTCAGCCTTTCAACCGTCTTGGTGCTGAGAATACTCGTATCGAAGGAACCGGTATCGGACTGACCCTGACCAAACGCATAGTCGAGTTGATGGGCGGAGAGGTGTCAGTACAGAGCGAGGTCGGCGTGGGCAGCAGCTTCTGGGTCGATCTGCCATTGGTATCACTAGGCGAATCTACACATACTCAAGAACACACATTTACTGCCGGCACCGTACCAATACAAGATGGTGCATCGGTGCAGCAACACACCGTACTCTACATAGAGGACAACCCGTCCAATCTGAAACTAGTAGCACGAATCCTGGGTCGGCGCAAAAACATTAACCTCCTTACTTCCCACACGCCTGAACTGGGTATTGAGATGGCACGGACACGAAGCCCCGACTTAATCCTGCTCGACATCAACATGCCCGGCATGAACGGCTACCAGGTGCTGAAAACAATCAGGGAAGATGATCAACTGAAAAGTATTCCGGTGGTAGCCCTCACCGCCAATGCTATGCCCCGCGACATCAAGCGTGGCATGGATGCGGGCTTTAACGACTACCTGACCAAACCGCTCAATATGACACATTTTTTCGATGTACTTGATCACTGTCTGGACAATTAAGGGAATAATAAAACATGAGCACATCAGAATCACTGGATAATAAACGTATTCTAATCGTAGACGATGAACCAGCGAACCTAAAACTTCTGGACAAGTTGCTACGCGGACAAGGCTTCAAGGGATTAGTACTGATCGATGACTCACGAGAAGTCATCAACCTATATCGGGCTACAAAACCTGACCTGATTCTTCTTGATATCAACATGCCTAACCTGGATGGATATCAGGTGATGGAGCAACTAAAAGCACTAAATGACCCTTTACTACCGCCCGTTATCATTCTTACCGCTCAACATAGTAAGGAAAATCTGCTACGGGCCTTGGCCGCCGGAGCACGGGACTTTATTACTAAACCCTTTGATCGTAATGAATTGTTGATGCGTGTACGTAACTTGCTGGATGCACATCTGGCTCACCGAATGATGCATGATCAGAAAAAAGTGCTGGAGGATATGGTTCAGTCTCGTACTCGGGAATTGCGAAGCACCCGTCTACAGATAGTACAACGCCTGGGCATGGCGGCTGAGTACCGTGATGAAGAAACCGGCAACCACATATTGCGTATGAGCCACATTTCAGCCTTGCTCGCCCGCGCTATTGGCTGGAATGATGCAGACTGTGAATTGATCCTTATTGCTAGCCCCATGCATGACATTGGCAAGATAGGTATTCCAGATGCCATCCTGCTCAAACCTGGAAAGTTTGAACCACACGAGTGGGAGATCATGAAGACTCATGCCGCTATAGGAGGCAAACTGCTGGACGGTGATGATTCTGAGCTGATGTGCATGGCGCGCGAAATCGCCCTCACCCATCACGAAAAATGGGACGGCAGTGGTTATCCCAACGGGCTGTCAGGTGAAGCGATTCCGGTTGCAGGGCGTATCGCTGCCTTGGCCGATGTATTTGATGCATTGACCTCTGAACGGCCTTATAAACAGGCATGGTCTGTCGAGGCCGCGGTTGACCTGATAAAGGAAAATAGCGGTAAACACTTCGACCCAAAACTTGTTGAGCTTTTCCTGAGTAACCTTCCGATGATTATCGAGATCAAGGAAAAATATTCAGAGATGTGTAACGATGAATAGTGGCAATGAATAAGGTAAATTAAATATATCATCTGGTGTTATTGGGCATGTCTTGCGCATGTTTTACGTTATATCACATACTTAGATTAAGTATGGCATCCAATCATTATTTTTCTGACTGGTATGAAGGCTATTTAAAAAAGGAAATAATATGACGATAGGTATTAAATACCATGACGATGGCAAGAAGCTTATTATTAGTGTAAAAAGAAAATTTGACTTCACTCTGTTAAACGAATTTCGTCAGGCATACAGTAATGATACGGCCATGTCTGCAGAGATAGTCATCGACTTGCGCAGTACATCGACTCTCGATAGCTCAGCATTGGGCATGCTGTTAAATATGCAGGAGTACCTGGGGAAAAAAGATGGTGAGATCACTATTATTAATTGCAATGCAGATGTGATGAAGGTTTTTAATATTACCCATTTCGAAAATAAATTTACCATTAAAGTAATATGAAAAAAATACTGGTAGTCGATGATGTAAGTGCTAACCGAAAGTTGCTAAGGAAAATACTATCTAAATTAATAGATTGTATAGTTATTGAAGCAGACAATGGTAATGAAGCCATAACGCTTACCGAAAAGGAAAGCCCTGATTTAATCCTGATGGATGTTAATATGCCGGAGATGAACGGTTATCAATCGGCATCCGCAATAAAGGCAATTGCAGGCGACAATCATATTCCAATTATATTTGTTACTGCATTAAGTGCAGAAGCATCACTTTCTCACTCACTTGCTTCAGGTGGAGATGATTTTGTAAGTAAACCATTGAGTGCTGAGATATTAAAATCAAAGATCAATGCGCATCTGCGTATACGCGAACTCAATCAGCAATTGAGTGATAAAAATAATCAACTAATTCTCCATAATCAGCACCTAACCCGTGAACAAGAACTTATTGAACATTTTTTTAAATACACGTTACAACAAAGTTTCCTTAATAAAGAAGCTATTAAATATCATATGTCACCGATGTCTACATTTAATGGTGACTTATTTCTGGTTGAACGTGCGCCCCAGGGAGGGATATATCTTGTAATGGGTGATTTTACCGGTCATGGACTAACTGCAGCCATGGGTACCTTACCGGTCGCAATGATTTTTTTCAAGATGGCAAAAAAAGGCACTGCAATTGGTGATATTGCTCGTGAAATTAACTATCAACTTCATAAATTAATGCCTACCGGCATGTTTTTTGCCGCGACCTTGATTGAACTTAACTCTCGCAGTGATCAAATGTCGATATGGATGGGTGGTATGCCAGAAAGCTACTGGCTATCTAAAAATGGGGACTTAAAAGATGTGATTCATGCCCAGCATATGCCATTAGGCATTATGGACGATAATAGCTTCGATACATCAGTGGAGATATATAATGTCGAGAAAGGTGATAAAGTATATCTATACAGCGATGGTGTAACTGAAGCATATAATTTAGATGGTGAAATGTTTGGTAGTGATCGACTTAAAGAAATTCTGGTCACGCAGGGTGACAACCGTTTCGAAGATATTTTGTGCGAACTAACTACATTCACAGACTCAAGTGACCAGAATGATGATATTACCCTGGTGGAAATTACGTGCTCTCAAATTTCAGCTGCAGAACAGGATGATCAAAATACATGCAATACAATTTATAGTGAATAAGGCTCTGACTCCTTTAATTCTGACCCCTTTAATTATTACATCCTAAATGGTGTTTTCTTTAACTCCTCTGCTAAAAAATCATAAACAATTCTGATTCTTCGATTGGTATGCAATTCTCGATGTGTAGTTAACCACATCGGGAAAATTACTGGCTCTAACGTGGGAAAGACTCTTTCTATGTCTTCAGTGACCGAAGCAGTTCTTTCATCCAGTATACCGATACCAAGCCCCTGTTTTATCATTTCACGAATTACAACACCGCTATTGGCTATGTAATGTATATTGTCTTTGCTTAGGGACACCCCGAATGAACTATAGATAGCAACTGATCGATCGGTATTCTCATGGCCAATGAATACTGCATCAGCCACATCGTTAGGGTTTTCAGGTTTACCCATTGCTTCAAGATAAGCAATCGATGCATAAATATTAGCAGCAGGCTCATTGATGAGTTTGGTAATTAGATCCAGTTGTTCAGGCCTTACATGGCGTATGGCGATATCCGCTTCCCGTCTCAATAAATCTTTCACTTCATTGGAGGCATATACTTCGACCTTGATGCCTGGGGCAAGCGATCGTAATTTTTTCAATAACGGTGGAAGATGATAAGTGGACATGGTATCACTGGCGGTAATACATACCTGGCCTTCAATGGCTTGTGATTGACCTGATGCAGCTAGTGAAACTCGATCGGCTGCTACATGCATGGTTCGAACATGTTCAAGCAATTCCAAACCGGGTTCCGTTAAAGACAATGAACGATGGCCACGTTCCAACAGGATTACACCGAGGGACTCTTCCAGTGCAGAAATCTGGCGGCTGAGGGTGGGTTGAGTTAGACCGAGTTTGCGGGCGGCAGCCGATAAAGAACCTGCCTCAACAGCAGTCAGAAACGATTTTGCCTGATTCCAGTCGAATGACTCTGATTTCCAGTTCATGGATTTAAGTATAACTGGTATCCATTATTAGGCAATTGATATTCGTTTTATACATGCTAAATTTAGCGCTAGACACATAGCCGAAGTCTGGGTGCCCATGACATTGTTAGGTCATAAATAGATAGGAGTCTTAATTCACCATGCTATATCTAAAAAAATCAGAATGGTTCATATTGAGTGGATTAATACTACTAAGCTTCGTCCCAAGCATTGGAGGCATATTTCGATTGGTAGAGCTAACATTGGGTATTGGTTTAGAGTTTCTACCTGAAAATCCGAGGGTGCAGTCAGCCCCAATTCCTGTTGAATTCCACATAATTAGCTCTATCCTGTATTGTCTACTTGGTGCCTTTCAATTTATCCCTGGTATTAGGAATAGCTACCCGCAATGGCACCGATGTGCAGGTAGGTTATTAGTTTTCGCAGGTATAGTTTCCGCTCTATCTGGACTATGGATGACACACTATTACTCTTTTCCGGATAGCCTTCAGGGAAATCTCCTTTATTTTGTACGGATTGTTGTTGGGTTTTCTATGACAATATTCATTCTATTGGGATTATCATCAGTTCTCAATAAGAGAATTGCACTGCATCAAGCCTGGATGATTCGAGCTTATGCTTTAGGTCAAGGAGCAGGAACGCAGGGATTTATCCTTACAACATGGTTGTTAACAGTTGGTGAGCCTAGTGGATTTACACGGGATATTCTAATGACGGTTGCCTGGGTGCTTAACATAATTGTAGCTGAATGGGTTATTAATAGATATGTACTGCAACCACCTGACAAAGCTATTAATACGGTCTGGCGATTCGCTAGCCGCTTATAGTGACGCAGCTCCATCACGAGGCCGGGAATGAAATCCTGGAAGCTCAAAACTTTTATATCGCAATCTGTAGAGGATAAACAATGAACACTCGCACACAAACACTACTTTCGACCCTCTGGATATTCGTCATCCTTAACATATTTGCACGGGACATTCACGAGCTTGGTAGACCAGGGATGCTAGAGCAAGTGATGTCCGGGGTTGTTGATGGGGTGACCATAACGGAGGGACTCATGTTGTTGGGCGGCCTCATGTTTGAGATTTTTCTTATCATGGTCGTTCTATCACAAGTGCTGAAGTACAAGATCAACCGGTGTGTAAACATGATCGTGGGTTTGATCGCAATCGCGATTGTTGTGATGACCAATCTGTCTCCCGATCTGGACAACATTTTCTTTATGATTATCGAGATCATCACTCTAGTGACAATCATCGGGATCGCATGGCGATGGAAGATCGAAACGTCCTAATTACGTCTTCTCGCCCCCCTAACAACTCGCTGGAGCGGACGCCTAAATCTGGCGGAAAACTCGGTGTATCGTTGTGAGTAGAAGCCTCCCTATTTATGAAGGATTAAAAGGGTCAGACTGTCCCTCTTTAATTCAAATCTTTAGCTTTTTAGCAATCAATGTATATTCATCACTTAACTCACTGAATTTAGTTTTATCAACAATACTAAAGCCAGCCTGTTCAAGTGTTTGTTCTATCTGCCGGGTTGTTAACGGGTTAATCAATGGCAAGAATCCAAGTATCCCGGCAAATCGCAGAAGTTTGGCCATGGTTTTATTTTTCTCACCCAGGCACGCGGTCTCTAAAATAAACAAACCATCTGGCTTCATTAGTCCATATATACGTCTAACAACTTCATCGATATCTTCGATAAAATGTAGTACATAAAAGGCTGTTACCACATCAAAGCTGCAAGGTTCAAAACGCTCATCAAAAACTGTGGTTTGTATAAACTCAACATTCTCAATTTTACGTTCAGCCTTCCTCTGCTCTGCAATAGCCAGTAATTTACTGGAGATATCAATACCAGTTACTTGTTTTGCATTATTGGCAAGATCATCACATTGTGTACCGGCGCCACAACCAATATCCAACACATGATTCTCTGGCGACAGGTAGGATTTTAATTTCTTAATCTTCTTCTCGTAAGCCGCAGTGTCAGGAATCGGTGATGCAGCATATTTTGACGCGATCAGATTCCAGAATTTTTCAGGTGATTTTCGAAATAGCATATCCCTATCCTATCAATAAAGAGGTCGATGACAAACGATAAGCTAATAATTCTCAATTGTCACCGGTTCCTTTAATTTTTAGAATTTTTACTCTGACCCCAAATATTCATTACTCTATGAGGAACCCCCAGAAGAAATTATCAAGGATGCCATGAAAAAGCTAAGTTAAATATATTTATTTGGTGCTGTGATTGATATTCACCACATGTTTAACTTTAACTTTGTTCATACTCATGGCGAACCCTGAAGTAAAGATGCAAACATATTTCGTATATCATCATCGTCAAAATTATCACTGATTCTAGCGGGCGCGATTTAAGGGGTCCGATTTAAGGGGTCAGAGCCCTTTTTTAAATCCTTAAGACGTCTCCGTTAGACAACCTTTTCTCGGTCGACCACGTCTTGCTTGCCCAACTTTCAGTTTTAATTTTTCTTCAATCTTGCTTCTAGAATTCATCGGGTCGGACCGAGCTTACCTATTGATTCTATCTAATTTACATCAAAAAAACGAACGATTTAATCCCTTAAAATGCCCTTTTCACCTATAAAATGGGTGCTTTAAAGCGTTCCCGATTATTTTTAGATATACCCATAACCTGGTAGCGGTAGGTAAAATGCCAGGTAGACGCTGGAAGAAAGTAGCAATTTACTGTTGGCGTGCTACGTCATCCTTAAAGTAATCATTTTGGTTTTAAAAAGGGGCTTCTAAGCAATAATACTGGCCGTTTTTAAGCCTTTTCACAAGGAGTTTCAGGTAGTTGGTTAGGTCCGACCCCGTTATGCCTAGATTAGCAAATCGATAAGGTCTTGTATCATATCCAGCGCCAAGCAATACGATTTGTGGAATTTTATTATTAAGTGCGTCTTTAAAAACTTTGTCAAAAAACGCTGTTCTTGCAAGCACGTACTCACATATGCCGGGAGCAAGCTTGTGAATTTTATTTTTAATATTTTCCCGTATAAACTTAAACCTCATCAAATATTTTAAAAGGCCAGGCAAAAAACACTCAGCCAGATAATCTGAGCCTAACACATCATTATGTTTTTCTATATTTGCAATCGTACTAAGAGCGCAGCAAATAGGGCTGTTTCTGAAGGTTTTTGTTCAACACCATTTTTAGACATTCACCCGCTCCTTTCTTTATCACCATATTCCGCGTAGCAAAGTTGACGACTAACAGGAAGTTTAAGAAAGTTTTTAGTGGATCTTCTCACTTTACGTTTTCTTTTGTGTGTTTTTTCGCTATCAACACGTAAAGTGATGGCACAACAAATAGCGTAAACAGGGTTCCGATTGCCATACCACCAACCAGTACCAATCCTATCGAGTTACGTGCAGCAGCACCTGCACCGGTGACGAGTACCAATGGAAAATGCCCGGCGATGGTTGCGAAGGTTGTCATTAGCACCGGCCGTAGACGTATCATTGCTGCTTGATGCACGGCTTCGAGTTTATCGACACCATCGAGTTGCAGCTTGTTGGCAAACTCAACGATCAGGATACCATTCTTGGCGATAAGCCCAACCAGTGTTACCAGCCCAACCTGAGCATAGATATTCATGGTAGTTGTCCAGCCATTTGTCCAGTATGGTATGTTAGGATCCGGCATTTTCAACAAAGTGAAAACTAGCGCGCCAAACATTGCCAATGGAACCGAGCCTGCCAGAATAACTAACGGATCACGGAAGGCATTAAACTGAACTGCCAGTACAAGAAATATCATCAAGATCGCCAGCGAAAAAGCAGGTAGAAACTTATTGCCCTCGGTACGCAACTGGCGAGACTCCCCCGTATAGTCGAAGCTATAACCTGGTGGAAGAATTTCGGTGGCCTCTTTTTCCAGAAAGCTTAACGCTTCATCCAATGTGCGCGTACTTACGCCAGATAACTTGACCGCGTTCAGTTGCTGGAATCGATTAAGCGAACGTGCCACGACCGAATGTTCAATATGAGCAATCGATGAAAGTGGTACCATCTGGCCGTCCGGTCCCGCGATATGAATCTCTCCCAGCTGCTCACTGTTTAACCTGTTCACACGTTTGATAACGGGTATAACTTTGTAGCTACGTCCATCCATATTAAAACGGTTAACAAAGTTACCACTGGTGGCGACGGCAAGGTCAGCGCCAACTTGCGAAAGATTCAGACCCAAATCAGCGACTTTATCTCGGTCCAATACGATTGTGTCCTGAGGTTGATCCAGTTTCAAATCGATGACCGGGGGAAACGCAAACAGTCCACTTTCCATGGCTTTCTGTTGCAACGCATTGGCAAACTCAAGCAGTTGCTCAGC
>Ga0316205_10002253_pt1 | contig 20627 bp, 23 predicted proteins | sample 3monthpyrite_MG_FD_204941 | JGI IMG/M metagenome (GOLD analysis project Ga0316205, IMG submission 204941) | Microbial mat bacterial communities from mineral coupon in-situ incubated in ocean water Damariscotta River, Maine, United States -... | ecosystem: Environmental > Aquatic > Marine >... | reverse complement strand
TCAGGTACCAGTGTTCCATTGTCATGGCCGAACGAATACCGGTACTGAAGGTCACGATCAGGACAAGCACGAGGAACAGGAGACCATGGATGCGCCGGGACACGGCCCGGGCATAAGCCGCTTCCATTGCAAGAAAATGCGTAGCTGGAGCACAGGGGTTGAGCAAGGCCTGGCTGACCGTCAGGCCGCCGAGGTACACCAGGATGCTGACAAGCAGCGCCACAGCCAGCGGAACAGGTTCAACCGGCAGGACCAGTAACAGCGTGGCAGTAGCCGCAGCCAGGCCGAGGAGGAGTGGCAGGCGCCTGGCGATGCAGGCCTGCAGCGATACACTCAGCCCCGCACTGATCCCCCCCTCCGCTGTCGCGTGCATGAGGTGCTGCCGCCAGCGGCGGCGCCACCACAGGCCCAGCGTGACCGCAAGCGAGGACACTACCCCCAGGAGGATCCAGCTATTAGTCCGCAACCGTTTCACCTGCAGGCGATTCTGCAAGAAGGCGTGCACAGCGCCAGGCAGGGTATTGGCCTGCTGCAGGTTGGCCAGAGATACGTTCCAGATGTCCGGGCCGCGTCCGAGCAACCGCAATTTCAGCACGTTATCCCTGGCCGAGCGAATGTCATCGCCAAGCGTCCGGGCCTCCAGCAGGAGGGTCTTGCAGGCGGCCATCTCCGCCTCCAGATCGACTAGCCGCTGGTTTGCCTGCTGCGCGGGTGCAGGGGTAACACCGGGCCCGGTATCATCCGCGGGCTTGACTGCGCTCTTGATTCCCTCGATTGCCTCCAGCCGCGCGTCCACGCACTTCTGGGCATTCAGCCGAATCTCGCCGAGTACCCGGTCCCAGGGGTCAAGCGCTTCGGTGTCACCCTCGATCGGGTCAAACGACTGCAGTGTCTGCCGGGCAACGTTAAGCGCCTCGCGTGCCGGCTTCAGCCAGTCGTTGCTGCTGTTGCCGGCAGCCACGTCCGTGAATGAAAGCAGGGTGGTCACTAACAGAAACAGAATTTGCAGGACCATCACCGGGGTGGATGTCCTGTATTGCATGGGCACAATTGTCATCGGGAGTGTTCGCTGTACCGGCGGGCTCGACGGGTCTACCCGAGAGCATAGGCTGACCATTCCACGAAAATCAACTGTTGCAGCTCAGCTTAAGCGTCACCCCTTGCACGCGTCCCACCGATAGCCGGACCGGCAACGATCCGGCCCTGTTTGCGAAACCCATTGGATAATTTTCTCCCGGCCTCTTATGCTAAGCGTATGGAAGAACAGAATCCTATCAGGGAAATCCACGAGTGGACCGTTGCACTTACTGAGCAGGGTATTTTAAAACTGTATTGGCAGTAATGCCGGCTGCAGGAGACGACAGTGAAACTGAGTGCAATGTTGTTTAGGGGAGTAGCTGCGGGTTTCGTCGCCACATGCATTTTGTCTGCATTAATGCTCACGAAAAAGTGGTTGCCTCAATTCGACACGATAACCTTGCTGGACGGGATCGCAGATGGCCTCGCAATTGATGCCGGTTTACCGCATCCATTCGCGGGCTGGCTGTGGCATTTCATTGTAGGAAGCCTTGTATGGGGCTGGATATATGCCGTTATGGAGCCGATTATTCCCGGGCGGTGTCCATGGCGTAAAGGCTTGTACTTTGGGTTGATGGTTACGCTATTGGTTTGGTTTTCGGTGTTGCCCCTGGCGGGTGCAGGCGCATTCGGCGCCCATCTCAGCTGGATACAACCCTTTGTGTCCCTGGCCCAGCATCTAATCTATGGCATTGCGCTTGCGCTCGCCTTTGATCGATTACCCATTGGGAAGCAATAGCTGTCAACAGTAAATCGAGACAGACCTCACCTCTCGCGACCGGTATTTAGCTTTCATCCGCTTTATCGTACGGGAATCGTGCATGACCAAACCGAATCAACAAAACAGACAACGCAATCAGCAGGGTCGCCCCCGCGACCCCCAGCATTCTCCAGGTATCCAGGCTCTTCATATCCAGAATCATATAGCGCGCAAGTGCGACGATCGCGATATACAAAGGCATTCGAACCGGCAGCTTTCCTGATTCAAGATAGATCGCCACCATCGCCAGCACTTCGAGGTAGATGAAGAGCAGCAGCAGGTCGGCCAGGGTAACCGTCTTTGCTGCAATCATTGATGAGACCTCGATACCTACAGCGATAATGGTAGCCATCGCAATGATCAGCAGGCCCAGATCCTGAACCCAGACAAGTGTTTTGTGCCCAAAGGCGTTGACGTTTTTCATAGCTTGTTATTTCCAGTACGTTGCCATTAAAAATCCACAGAATTTGCCCAATATACCACGCCTTCTTCTTTAAAAAACAATAAGGTATGGAAATTACTGCCACTTGGTCCAGGACAGAAGGTGAGCTCATGCGGGGCGGCGTTTCTCTATATGCCCGCTATTCTCCGGTATGGACAATAATACTTGACAAATTTAGTCAAGATTATACCCTTGGCAATACCTGACTTATTTAGTCAGGTTTAAAGATATAAAGTGAAACCCGGGCGAACGCGGCATCTCGGCTGGCCAAATTCAATACGGAGCACCAACCCCATTGAGTCCCGCTGGCGATAACGCTCAGATACATCAGGAACTTTGCAAACTGGAATAGTGGAGGTTTAACATGAAATTGTTACATGGTAAGTCAGACACAATCAGCGAACCCGTTTTCGTGACGCTTAAATACCTTCTTTCAGTATTGTCGATCGCACTCACAACGGCTTTCGTGGTGGCACTTGAAACAAGGGTATAACCGAACGCGCCCCGAAACCGCAAAATGAGAGCATAAGCCGCCTGCGTAGTTCGGTAGCTGGAGGCGCATGTTACCTCCCCCTTTATCTTTCTTTTGTACGCTATGACAATTGTTGTTCCCGCCGCCTGGGCATCAGAACAGCTCCAAAACGAACTCATCACCAAGATCACGGCGACCACCTGCCCTGAAGTTAACGCTCATCGCACCCTGACCACGCCATTATATACATCGTATATTTCGATGTTTTTGATCATACATTTCGTATTTTATAAGTCTTTCTGCGCCGCTAAGATAATTACACGTTCGAACCAGAACCCGAACTGTAACAGGAGCAAAACATGTCAACTCAATTTTCGACCATCAGCCCTCAACAGTTGCACGAGGTAAAACGCAAGGGGCGATATGCCCCGGTACTGGATGTACGCAGCGTCGCTGAATACCGCAGCGGACACATTCCGGGCGCGCAGCTGATACCGATCGATTCGTTGTCAGCGGACGCGCTTGCACACGCATTCAAACGGCCTTCGCTGGGCCGCGAAGAAACGCTCTATATTGCCTGCCATGCGGGTCCTCGCGCGCTGCAGGCAGCCGAAAGGCTGCACCAGGCCGGCTTCGACAACGTGAGCCTGATTGAAGGCGGAACCCGGCACTGGGAACAACTTGGCTTGCCGGTAGAACGTTGTGGCGCGGCGTTGAGCCTTGAACGCCAGGTTCAGATCGTCATCGGCAGTCTGCTGGTGCTGAAAGTGTTCCTGGGATTCAGCGTGCATGAGTTGTTTTTTGCACTCACAGCAATGATTGGCGTCGGCCTGATATTAGCCGGTACCACCCGCTGGTGTGGTATGGCCAAGCTGATCGCATATATGCCCTGGAATCGCAATACCGACTGCACTCAACCCGCTAAGGCCTGAATGAATACTACACAGTAAGGAGATGACACCATGATTTTTCGTCAACTGTTCGATCACACCTCACATACCTACACCTACCTGCTCGCCGAACGGCGAGGCGGAGAAGCGCTGCTCATCGATCCGGTGCTGGAGAACACAGCGCAGTACGTACGCCTGCTCGAAGAACTGGATGTAAAGCTGGTATTGGCGGCGGATACGCATATTCATGCCGATCACGTCACTGCGCTGGATTCGCTACGCAACCACACTGGCTGCGCCAGTGCCATGGGCACGATGACCCGCGCCGAGTGCGTCTCGGTACATTTCCATGAAGGTGAAAAACTGTGTGCAGACAATTTGCACCTGGACATTGTTTACACACCCGGCCACACGGATGACTCCTACAGCTTCGTATTGCCTGACCGGGTGTTCACCGGTGACACACTGCTTATCCGCGGGACCGGTCGCACCGATTTTCAGAACGGGGATCCTGCCGCCCAGTATGACAGCCTGTTCGGCAAGCTGCTGACATTGCCCGGGGACACGCTGGTGTACCCGGCCCATGACTATAACGGCATGACGGTAAGCACCATCGGCGAGGAAAAACGCCACAACCCGCGGCTGCAAGTCAGTGACAAGCAGGCCTACATCGAACTGATGAACGGGCTCGAACTCGACGATCCGAAACTGATGGACATTGCCGTACCCGCCAATCGTGCTTGTGGTGTACGCAGTGCAGCCTGATATCACATTTTGTATCAGCCTGGACTTTTGTTCCGACTCAATATCTGATGCAAAGGAGTAATAAAAATGATCACCATAAATTCATTACTGTACGGCCTGGTTGCCGGGCTTGTTGGTCTGAAATTCGTTCTGCTTGGCTTTGCAGCTGTATTGTTGGTATACACGCTGACTGAACGCAACCGGCAACGCAAGATCGCGTCGGTGCGGACTCCTGCACGACCGCCAAGACTGGATGTACATGCCTGAGTTGCTTCCGGCGTGAGCAAAACCAGTCACAAGGCATCCAACTCCGTTGCGACGGTACCTGGCATCCTGGCGAAAACGGCAATACTGGCGTTGCTGTGGTACGTCATCACCCGGGGCCAGACGAGCGCCTGGATAATCGGACTGCCCGCCGTGGCGCTAGCCGCCATGGCAAGCGCACGACTCGGCCGCGCCTCGCTGCCCAGGATTTCTCTGGCGGGACTGGTGGGCTTCATCGCCCTGTTCCTGCGCGAATCGGTACGTGGCGGGCTTGATGTCGCACGCCGCACACTGGCACCGAAACTGCGTATCCAGCCGGGGTTCACGCATTACCGACCGCGGCTGAAAGACCCTTCGGCGCGAGCACTGCTGATCAACTGTATCAGCCTGTTACCCGGCACACTGGCGGCGCGTCTGGATGGCGACGAATTGGAGTTACACCTGCTCGATGCCGGTGAAAACCCGGCCGGGGATTTACTCAGGCTCGAGCAGGCCGTCGCCCGGCTGTTCGACTTACCCCTGGAGATAACCGATGTCTGAGCTGTTGTCTGTTGCCGCCGTGGGCCTGATGCTCGCCCTGTTTCTTGGACTGCTGCGGGTCGTGCGTGGTCCGGACGCAGGTAATCGCATGCTTGCCGCGCAACTGATCGGCACCGCCGGTGTCGGGGTGCTGCTGGTACTTGGCCTGCTACTCAAACAGACTGCGCTGATCGATGTTGCACTGGTATTGGCGCTGCTTGCGGCTGTTGCTGCGGCCGCCTTCACCGGTAAGCAATGTGAGACCGGCAATGATTGATATTGTGTCATCCCTGCTGATTGTGTCGGGGCTGGGCTTCTACCTGGCCGGCAGTATCGGCCTGCTACGCCTTCCGGACCTCTATTCGCGACTGCATGCCCTGACCAAAGCTGACAACCTTGGCCTGGGGCTGTTAACCGCTGGTCTGACACTGCACGCACAAGACCTGTTCATCGCCATCAAGCTGGCATTGATCTGGCTGGCCGTACTCGCTGCCAGCGCTGCCAGCGCACACCTGATCGCACAACATGCCCGCCGTCGGGAGACACGGACTTGAATACAACAGCGGTACTTGTCTTCGACATCTTGCTGGTGCTGTCGTTGCTGAGTCTCGCGGCGGCCGCCCTGACAACGCGCGATGCACACCGCAGCATCATTTTATTCATGGCTTTCGGCCTGGTGCTGGCCCTGGCCTGGGGACGCCTGATGGCACCGGACGTAGCACTTGCGGAAGCCGCCATTGGCGCCGGTTTATCGGGTGCGTTGCTGCTGGCTGCAGTGCGCGAACAACCACGCCAAACGTTGACCGCTGAGACTAAGGCTGTGCACGGCGGCAATGATGCGGGTCTGAAAGTCATTCTTCAATCGGTGGTAATACTATTGTGTGTCGGACTGGCGGCCACACTCTCATGGGCCCTGGCGCACGCATTTGACAGCGCACCGAACAATGCCCTGGCACAGGCAGTCCAGGAAAATCTCGCCACCAGCGGGGTCAGCAATCCGGTCACTGCAGTGCTGCTGAACTTCCGTGCCTACGATACGCTACTGGAACTGGCGGTCTTGCTGACCGCGGTACTCGGAATCTTCGCTCTGGGTCCGGCAAGACCCGGCTACCGATCGGCCGGCCCGGTGTTCGACAGCCTTGCCCACTGGCTGGTCCCGGTGCTCATTCTCACTGCCGGCTACCTGCTGTGGGTAGGCGCGCACGCACCAGGCGGCGCGTTCCAGGCGGGGGCGATACTCGCGGCCGCGGGTGTCGTACTGCGGTTGTCGGGCCAGCGCACTGTCGGTTTACCACAGAAACGCGTACTGCATATCGTCATTGCCGCGGGTGTGGGCATGTTCCTGTTAGTGGGACTGAGTCTGCTGGTGCTGGGACGCCCGTTCCTGGGCTATCCGCCAGCCTGGGCCGGTGGCCTTATTCTCCTGATCGAAACCGCAGCCATGCTGGCAATCGCGGCAACCCTGTTGCTGGCGTTCCTTGGCGGTCGTCCGCAGTCACAAAGACTCCACGGCACGCTTCAACCGGTAACGCCTACATTACGATCTGGACAAGACGCCGGCACCATCACTGAATCTCGCAATTCCAGTGAGGAGAAAAGACCATGCTGACCGCACAATGGCTGTATGGCATCACCGGTTGCCTGATCGTGGCGCTCGGGCTGCGCACCGCATTGCTGCACGCCTTACTGCTACAACGTGTGATCGGCATCAACATCATGGGGGCAGGTGTTTTCCTGATGCTGATTGCTGTCGCCTACCGTGGTCCCGGGGTAGCACCGGATCCAGTCCCGCAGGCGCTGGTGTTGACGGGGATTGTGGTTGCCGTCAGCGCCACTGCGCTGGCGCTGGCCCTGGCGCGACGCCTGACGGCGGAGCAGAATAATGACTGATATGCTGATCTGGCTGGTCGCGATACCGTTGACCGGTGCCGTCGCGACACTCCTGCTGCCTCGCCAGGCGACAGCACTCGTTTACGTCACTGCCGTGGCGACCACCTCCGTTGCCGGCATGCTGCTCTACCAGGTGGGCACACAGGGCGAGTTGACCTACGAGATCGGTGGCTGGACAGCCGGGCTCGGTATCGCGCTGCGCGCCGACGGCCTGTCCACAATGCTGTTGTTGATGACAGCCCTGGTGGTCATGGCGACCAGCGTTTATGCCGGCACCTATTTCAGGCAAGCCGACGAGCGCGCACGCTTCTGGCCCTTGTGGCTATTGTTGTGGACATCGTTGAATGCGCTGTTACTGTCCGGCGACCTGTTCAATCTCTATGTCACGCTGGAACTGCTCGGCCTGAGCGCGGTCGCACTGGCCTCCCTCGGAGGCAAGACTGCCGCATTACAGGCGGCGCTGCGTTACCTGCAGGCGGGACTGCTGGGTTCGATGATGTTTCTGGCCGGTGTAAGCCTGATCTATGCCGGCTACGGCACGCTGGATCTGGCAACACTGACAGGCATGGTTGCGCCAGGACCGGTGGCATGGGTGGCACTGGCATTAATGACCGCCGGTCTGCTGTTGAAGACCGCCCTGTTCCCGCTGCATTTCTGGTTACCACCGGCACACGCGAGCGCCCCGGCACCGGTCAGCGCGGTACTGTCTGCCCTGGTGGTGAAGGCGGCTTTTTACCTCGTGCTGCGTCTCTGGCTGGATGTATTCGCGGACCTGGTGACGCCGGCCAGCAGCAATATCCTCGGTATCCTGGGTGCCGGTGCAATTCTGTGGGGTTCCTGGCGCGCGCTGCGCGCAGAGCGGCTCAAATTGCTCGCCGCCTATTCCACCGTCGCCCAGCTGGGTTACCTGTTCCTGTTCTTTCCGGTGCTGCAGGCCTTGCCTCCCGGCCCGACTCGCGATGCTGCGCTGGGCGGGCTGGTAATACTGGCCTTGACCCACGGCTTTGCCAAAGCCGGTCTGTTTCTGGCGATTGGCATTATCCAGCAACGTGCCGGACACGATCGGATTCGCGAACTGGACGGCACCGCCCAGCGCCTGCCGGCGACCACATTCGCTATCGCACTGGGCGGTGTCGCCCTGATTGGCCTGCCGCCCAGCGGCGCCTTTCTCGGCAAATGGCAGTTAATCGGCGGAGCTTTCGCGACCGGCCAGTGGTTTTGGGTGTTGATAACAGTTGCCGGTTCGCTGCTGGCTGCAGCTTACATGTTTCGCGTGCTCGGCCACGCCTTCGGCAACCAGGCCTATCCACAACGCGCCGTCACGGTTGCCCGGGAAGAGTGGCCGGCGTTGATTCTGACCGGCATAGCGGTCATCGGACTGGGGCTTGCTGGTGCGCCGGTGTGGCAGTTGCTGGGGAGTAGCGCATGAACTTCGATGCCTGGCTTCCATTGTTGATCGTGGCCAGCTCGCTGGTGCCCGGGATGGTGATCTTCTTCCTCAAAGAAGGCAGTCACGTTACCCGCACACTACTTAATCTTGCCGGTGCCGGAGTCAAACTGATACTGGTCGGCGTAATGATCTGGGGGGTGTTTCACGATCATAATTACGAGACCCGCTGGACGCTCGCACCCGGCCTGGATCTGGTGTTGCGTGCCGATACACTTTCAGTGTTGTTCGTCACGCTGTCTACGGTTCTCTGGCTGGTCACCACTGTCTATGCCATCGGTTACCTGGAACATTCGCCGCACCGCAGCCGCTTCTTCGGTTTCTTCAGTCTTTGTGTCTCCGCCACCGTCGGTCTGGCGCTGGCCGGTAACCTGTTCACCTTTGTGGTCTTCTACGAATTGTTGACGCTGGTCACCTACCCGCTGGTCGCGCACCGTGGCACGCCCGACGCGCTGCGCGGCGCACGTATCTATCTGACCTATACCCTGATCGGCGGCGCATTGTTGTTGGCCGGCACAGTCTGGTTGTATGTGATCGCCGGGCCAACGGCCTTCGTCGAAGGCGGGACATTGAGCAGCTTGCCGACCGAGTACCATCCGCAGCTCAAAGTGATATTCCTGCTGTTGATGATCGGCCTGGGTGTCAAGGCGGCACTGGTGCCACTGCATGGCTGGCTGCCCCATGCGATGGTTGCACCGGCGCCGGTCAGCGCGCTTTTGCATGCAGTGGCGGTAGTAAAGGCCGGCGCATTTGGCATTGTGCGCGTGGTCTACGATGTCTACGGTGTCAACTTCACCGATCAGCTTGGTCTACTCACCGGTCTGGGTATCGCCGCCGCCATCACTATCATCTACGGTTCCGTCAAGGCATTGTCTCAGGACAATCTGAAAAAACGCCTCGCCTATTCCACCATCAGCCAGGTGTCCTATATCGCGCTGGGCACCGCTATCCTCGGCCCGGTCGGCACCATCGGCGGCATCGTCCACCTGGTACACCAGGGGATTATGAAAATAACCCTGTTCTTTACCGCTGGCGGTTATGCGGAAACTCTGGGCATTCACAAGGTCAGCGAGATGAACGGTGTCGGCCGGCGCATGCCCCTGACGACCCTGGCGTTCAGCGTCGCCGCACTGGGCATGATCGGTATACCACCCATCGCGGGCTTCATCAGCAAGTGGTATCTGGGGCTGGGTGCGATTGAAGCAGGCATGGCGTGGTGGGTCATACCGGTATTGATCACCAGCAGCCTGCTCAACGCGGCCTACTTCCTGCCGATATTGTATCGCGCCTGGTTCTGCCAGCCCGCGCCCGCCTGGCCGGCGGAGCACATTCCCGCCGCCCGCCATGAAACCGCTGGAACCCTGTTGTGGCCGCCGGTCGTGACCGCCGGTCTGGCACTGGCTGCCGGCCTGTTCGCGGCCGCACCTTACAGCCCGCTCGAATGGGCCGACCTGATTGCACAACGGGAGTACGGCTTGTGAATAGCGCACTGTTGCTGCTGATCTGGTTACTGCCGTTACTGCTCGCCACACTGGCAAGGCAGCAGTATGCACGCTGGTTGCTGCCACTGGCAGCAATACCGGCGTTGCTTGCAGTCGTCGCGTTACCAGCCGGTACCGCGGTTTCACTGCCGTGGTTGCTATTGGGCAGCGAACTCGGCATCGATGAGACCGGCCGGGTATTTCTTGGCTTCAGTAGCCTGCTTTGGCTGCTTGCCGCTGTCTATATCGCCGGGAGCCCGGACACCAATGTCGACAGCGGGCGATTCCGGGTGTTTTTCCTGTTTGCCATGGCAGGCAATCTTGGCCTGATCGTCGCCCAGGACATGGTGAGTTTTTATTTCGGCTTTGCACTGATGGGGCTGTCGGCTTTTGGCCTGATCGCGCATTCATTGACCCGCCGTGCCAGGCGTGCCGCGCGCACTTACCTGGCCTGGACAATCGCCGGCGAGCTGATGCTGTTTACAGCTATTGTCCTGCTGGCCACAAGCAGCGGTGGAGCGCTGACCTTCGACGCGATAGAGGACATCCCACGCTCGCCGCTCATCATCCTGCTGCTGATTGCCGGGTTCGGCATCAAGCTGGCCCTGCCCCTGCTGCACTGGTGGCTGCCACCGGCTTATGCCGTCACACCGGTGGCGGCGGTCGCCGTTTTCAGCGGTGTGATGATCAAGGCCGGCTTGCTGGGCTGGTTACGTTTTTTGCCGCCCGGTGACACCATACCGGCCGGCTGGGGCACGTTACTGATACTGATTGGTGCCGGCGCGATTTTCTTCGGCGTAATCGCCGGCTTACGGCAACAGCGGCCACGTCTTTTGCTTGGTTATTCCAGTATCAGCAAGATGGGCGTACTGACCAGCGGTGTGGGCGCCGCGCTGGCTTTTCCTTCGGCAGCGCCGGGTATCATTACAGCACTGCTGATTTACGCCACTCACCACGCGCTGGTGAAGACAGCATTGTTTCTCGGCCTCGGCCTGGTTGAACGCAGTGGTCTGCAATTGCCGCTGCTGTTCGGGCTCGGCTTTCTTGCCTTTGTACTGGCCGGCGCACCGCTGACCAGTGGCGCACTGGCCAAGTCAGCCCTCAGTGGCAGCCTGTCACCATCAGTGCCGGTCCTGGTTACGTTGCTGGCAATATCCACTCTGGGTACAACGCTGCTGATGGTCCGGTTCATGTTTTTGCTGTCGACCAGGCGCCGGCGCAAAATCATGCCACTTCCCGCATTGCCGGTCTCTGCCTGGCTGTGCCTCGTTGTGGTGATCACTGTGCTGCCTTTCGTGCTTACCGATATCGACCGCCTGATGATTAACGTCATCCCCGTTTCACTCGGGCTGTTGCTGGGGACAGCGGTGCTCCTGTTGGGCTCCGGTCTTTCTCCATACCTTATTGGCCCTCGCAAACGCGCCCACGCCCGAACTTTGCCTTTACGCATGCGCGCAGCGTCCAGCCATGCTTTGCAGGCTCTGCGCACCAGCAACGACTTGCGGCTAACCGCCTGGGCGCTCGCTGATACCGCTTATAAGCGGAAATCCGCTGCATGGCTGACATGGCTGCAACACCACACCGATACCGCTCGCCGCCCGTTGACAGGAGCCCTCTGGCTGGGCATTGGTGGCTGGCTGTTAAGTGTCTTTATCAGCACGACGTAAACCTCACCGTCCAGGAGAGAGACAATGAAGCGTTTTAAAAACATTCTATTCATTGCCGACCGCGATGACAGCTTGCAGGCCGCTCTGCAGCGTGCGGTGTCACTCGCGAAAACCAATAAAGCCCGCCTGACCGTCATGGATGTCGCACCCGATGCGGGTCTTGCCGATTACTTCCGCCGTAGCTACGGGATCGATTTCAATAAACAGCTGCGTGAACAACGCCTGGAATCACTGGAGGCAATAACGCGACCCTATAACGATGCAGGTATCGCTGTATATACCACGGTAGCGACAGGAACCACATTCATCGAAGTCATCCGCGCGGTACAACGCAATCAGCATGACCTGGTCATCAAGGTGGCTGAACATAGTGCCGGGCTGTCAGTGGCTCTTTTTGGCAGTACCGACATGCACCTGTTGCGCAAATGTCCGTGCCCGGTATGGATCGACGCGCCGACCAGCACCGGGGACTACAAAAAAGTGCTGGCTGCTGTGGACCCCTTCGATGATGCCTCCGGTGACCTGCAAAGACTGATTCTCGATCTGGCGACCTCACTGGCTGCTCGGGAGCAGGCGGAACTTGAAGTGGTGCATGCGTGGGAGCTGCCGGGCGAATCGATTCTGACTCACGGTCGCGGCCGCCTCCCGCTGCATGAGGTTGAGGCAATGCTCAAAGACAGAAAAGAACACCACCAGCGATCACTCGATGCCCTGCTACTGCCCTATGGGCTGAGCAGCGGCGAAGGTAATATCCATTTGCGCAAAGGCCATCCGGCACGTGTCATAACCGCCTGCGCCAGGGAATGCGAGGCAGACCTGATTGTGATGGGAACGCTCGGACGGGTAAGCATACCTGGCCTGATTATCGGTAATACGGCGGAGGATGTGCTGCGTGAAATGCAGACGGCTGTGCTGGCGGTAAAACCCGGCGGCTTTGTCTCACCGATAGTCAAGTGACTCGCGTCGAGTCTTTACCTTAGCCGTCGGACTACTGGACCCTTACTGTGCCATCGCGCCAATTCGACTTATTGTATTCGAAGCACTCCGGCACAGCATTGACGCTCAATGTCATAGTTGCCATGGTCGCACCCAAACTGCTCGCTTATCGTCTGTTCATTCCGAAACTTCGGTTTTTTCGAATAATTTCCCGCCACATCTCGAATTACATCCAGGGCACCGGACAACTAATCTTGTGGTCGAAGCATCACGACACTCACAGAGGACATGAACATGAAAATTAGCATTCAGTGCAAAGGCTTTTCGCTGACCAGCGCTATCGCCGGACAGGTACACAAACGTCTCCAGCGTCTATTGGGGCAAGGAATCAGACGAATGCGGCGGGTAGACATCATACTGTCTGAGCTGAATGGACCAGGCGGCAGCGTCGATAAACGCTGCCTGATCAAAGTCAGTATTGACGGTCTTCTTCCCGTCGTCATAGACGACATCCAGTCGGATCTCTACATCGCTATTGACCGGGCTGCCGACCGTGCCTCACGTACCGTACTGAGGCGCATGGCGCTGGATAACAGCAGACGCCGTGCGGAAGCCCAGCGCTGGCTGGCAGAACAGAAACAACGTGGGAAGCAGGCACCTGTTGCTGCGTGACAAATTCAGCTCAGGAGTGAATCATGTAGTAAACGGTTATATAAAGGGTGCCGTTGGTACCCTCAACAGAGGCGGTGTTGAAGGCCGTAGCGCCCCATTACCGCCGCTGACCGGATTCGCTGCATGTTCGATGAGTCTATGTCCTGGCAGGGGTTTGGCCTATAGTATCGTTAACAAAGCAAGCAGAGCTCCATAAACTATTATGTCCAACCTGAACTTCAAACACCTGCGCTATTTCTGGGCGGTCGCTGCGAACGGCACCATAGCACGCGCTGCGGAAATTCTTCATGTCACGCCGCAGACTATTAGCGGTCAACTGCGCGAACTCGAGGAACAACTCGATGCAGAACTGTTTAAAAAGAGTGGCCGCAACCTGAAGTTGACGGATACCGGCCGCGTTGTGTTTTCTTATGCCGATGAAATGTTTCGCCTGGGTAACGAATTGCAGGATGTCCTTGCGGGACATACTCCCGGTGCAGCGCTGACCCTGACTGTAGGTGTGGCAATGGTTGTGCCCAAACTGCTCGCCTATCGTGTACTGCAGCCAGTACTGGACATGCAGGAATCCGTGCACCTGGTCTGTCAGGAGGCTCCGCTGGCCGATTTACTCGCCGATTTGTCGGTACACAAGCTCGATCTGGTGCTGGCCGACAGTCCGATGAGTCCGACCATGAACATTCGCGCCTATAATCACCTGCTGGGCGAATCCGGCATCAGTTTTTTTGCAGCCCGGTCGACGGCGCGCAAGTATGCAGCCGGTTTTCCGCACTCCCTGGATGGCGCTTCGATGCTGATGCCCACCAAAAGCAGTGCATTGAGACCGATGCTGGAGCAGTGGTTCGAGAGTGAAGGCATAAAACCGGCGGTGGTTGCCGAATTCGAGGATCGCGCATTGATGAAAGCATTTGGCGAGGCTGGCGCCGGTATTTTCACCTCACCCACTGCCGTTGAAAATGATGTTGTAGCGAAATACGGTGTCCGCGTCATTGGTCGCTCCACCGAGATCAAGGAACGCTTTTATGCAATATCGGCCGAGCGCCGCATTAAACACCCCGCTGTCGCCGCAATCACTGAAGCAGCGCGTAACCAGTTGTTCAACTGACATACAGTAACCGGGTCCACCCAGCGTTTAGTTAACCGGCCAGTCTGTCCGATATCATCGGATTGTGAGATTGATGTCTGCCTGGGTCGAAGCGGTACATGATGATGCCATGCCAGGCTGGTTACCGCCTTGCTTGCAATCGCAAACTCTTGCTAACAACCGCCCCGCGACCGGGAACCGGCATCATATACCTCCCATGAAACAGGAAAAGTGTGCGTGATTGAGTATAATCCACAGAAAAATTAGCAGATTTTCCAGATACCCTGAGAAGAACCCAATGCCGGAAACAAGCATGACCATAGCGGAGGCCACCGGGGGCTACCCGATCATAATGATCGCCAAACACTTCGGCACCTTTCCGTTCAATCATGGTGTCGTTGGTGGAATCGTTGCCACCGACAGATGGACCCCACGCCTCACATGGCCAGGACATGCTCATCATTCAGGCCAGTCACGTGGGCTACGACCCGGAAAACCAGGTGTTTGGCGCATATCGGCGCGCCCAGACCACGCAAATGGAATGCAGCTCGAGCTGTGGAAAGATTCAGCAGGTGATTTCCTGGTATCAGAATGAATATGATTTTGCCCGCCACAACATTTTGTTGCATAACGAAGACGGGCAAAAAATAATCATCGTCGATAACCAGTTGTTGCGCCAGAATCGCGACAATAGCCTGTTACTTCGTCTGGACAGGCTTATCGCTACCGATGCGGGGGAACAACCGATTCCATTGAAGATATTGAGTACTGCGAAAGTCTATTCACCGACGCAGGAGTTTATCGACAGAATGGGAGAGATGGCTTTCAATGGTATTACACCGCAGCCAATCGGTGCCCACCTGACCGCGGACATGTTTTATTTTCGGCGTGATACTCCTCAGATGAAAGAAGGTGCGCATCATCTCGAACATAATCTGATCAACTTCATGCCGCAAATCGTCACCTCGAATGCAACCTCTCTACTCGCTGCCCAGATTAACACCCAGATAGAATTCGACCGCACCTTCCGCACTATCGTCAAGGAACAAGCCTATAAAGGCACGGAGGTTTTGTTCATTGCCGGGCTGAATATCGATATTTCACCGCAATCCGATCAGCTTTCCCCACTCACAAAATTTGTCCCATGGGCCGCTTATATCCAGGACGGTGACGGCTATTATTTCACCCTGGAGCAGGACGAACGGGTGCAAACCCTGCAACAGCAGAGCGACGAGAATCCCGATCAGATCTACCTGGAGGACGCCATTCGCATGATGACATCGGCGAGGAGATAAAGATCGAACAATAAGGCGGTCGTGTATCCGCCAGTCCTGTCAGGCTATAACCTCTTCGAACGCAAGGAATGAACCAAGCAACATACCTGTGACAGTGATAATACGCCAGAACCGGTTACGGGCCGCGATAGCGCCTGTGTCGACGGGTTTCAACCAGGCACGGAAGCGGCTCACTTGCGGCGCCCATTTTCCGGGTAGTACCTGGGCGGAACCTGTGCTCGCTTGCGGGCGATATACCGGGTATATGAACCGTGTTCGGGGACTGGTCTTTTCCGCGTAGAGTCGAACACTGTGCGTCGGGTATTTTGCCCGGCATGCCTGAATGTTACGGATTACAGAGTTTGCGTCAGACACGCAATACAACGAATCCCCTCACTGCTGCCATTGTATGTGCACAGGATTAACATCATCAGCATGCTCAACACGCAAAATCCAGTGATCCGACAGGGTATTTTCTATATGCCTCTCAAGCTCGCCAAGGTAAGGCAATTTCAGAACCGATGCGTGACTGTGAGCTGACTGCATGGTCTCTATCCTCCTGTTGTGGGACGTGTGGTTCACTTCCAGTACTTTCTTATACACTCTTTCGGTCAGAGTAAGAGTCTATACTACCTCGACAAGTTTTCTCGCCGATTTATCCAACACTGTGCCTGGCCTCTGCTGCGTTACCTGTCGCTTCAACCGGCGACCCGTCTCCAAACACCGCATGCTTCATCGCCGCCAGACGGTTTTCGACCACGTTCTGTTTCGGCAGTCGTTGCAGGATCCCCATGTTCTCCAGTCGCTGGCGAGGTTGCCCCGGCGCGGCGACCACGTACACTGAACGACCGGCATTAACCATGTCCAAAATGGCCTCCTCGATAGCCAGCGCTGCCGAAAGGCCCAGGTGCACCACGTCTCTGACGTCGACAATAAGGGTCTCGATATTATCAACCTCGGAGTTCTTGCGACTGATTACACGTGAGGTGCCGAAAATCATGGTGCCGCGTAAATGCAATAACAAAACCCTGCCCGCAGCGGCGGACAGGGTTTTACGTTCGTCCGGTGTCAGTTCCAGATCAGTGTCCCGTGGATTGGTCACTGCCTTAACATCATCTGCCTGCAACTCGGAAAGCCGCGTGACCGTCATTATGTTCGCGACAAACAGACCTATGCCCACAGCCGCTATGAGATCCACAAAAACGGTTAGTGCAATTACACCGTAGGTGATGAGCGCGCCCTTTCCGGAGAGACGATGGGCTCTTTTAAGGAAACTCCAGTCGATAATATCGATACCGACTTTGAGTGCGATACCGGCGAGCACGGCCAGTGGTATCACCGCTGTAAGACCAGCTGCCCACAGTACCACGACCAGCAGTATGCCGGCCCTTACCAGGCCGGATAACGCCGTGCGCGCACCAGCCTGGATATTCACCACAGTTCCCATGGTCGCACCGGCACCGGGCAGGCCACCGAACAGGCCCGACATGACATTTCCAACGCCCTGACCAATCAACTCCTTGTCTGAGTTATGCTGGGTACGGGTAAGACTGTCGGCGACTACAGAAGTCAGCAGTGCATCGATGCAACCAAGCATGCCCAGGACCACGGCATCAAGCAGCATGCCCCGCCACTGCTCCACACTGAACACCGGCATTCTCAGTTCAGGCAGCGCGGTTGATATTTCGCCGATGCGACGAATATCCGCATTACCCAACACCGCAATAGATGCCAAAGTAACCACGACCAGGGCAAGCAACTGTGGCGGCAAATAACGTTTCAGCCTGGCGGGTACAAAAAACAGGATGGCTACCGTCAACATGGCTAGCACCGTCTCCTGCATACGCATACCGGCGAATAACTCAGGCAGATTATTCAGCGTACCGATAACACCCCCACCCGGCGATGCCTGGCCCAGAAGCGGGCCGATTTGCAGGATGATGAGTATGATGCCGATACCCGACATGAAACCGGATATCACGGAGTAGGGCATCAGAGTTACATACTTGCCCAGGCGCATAATGCCAAACAGAATCTGAAACAGTCCGGCCATCACCACGACAGTGAATGCCATAGCGGTGCCGTTAACGGGATCTGACGCGATGAGTTTGGCGATGACCGCAGTAAATACAACCGTCATCGGTCCGGTGGGTTCAGAGATCAGTGTTGGAGACCCACCAAACAGTGCAGCAAACAGTCCAACCAGAATAGCGCCGTACAGTCCGGCTTCAGCACCGGCACCGGAGGCGACCCCGAATGCCAGCGCCATCGGCAAGGCGATTACAGCCGCAGTTATTCCGCCGAATATATCGCCGCGCGGATTACTCAAGCTTATTTCATTGAAGATTGTGTTTGTCCGCATTGCTTCCGATACCCGCCTTGTGAGCTGTCAATGGCAACTCTAGCCTGGCGGTCATTATGGAAGCTGTCAGGTTCGATGACAAATTGATTCTGGCAATAGGAGCTATAGCCTGGCGTTGATAAGCACGCGGGAGGGTCGTTATTTCTTCACGGCCTTTTTCTTGCGGGCAGCCGTTTTTTTCCGGGGCTTGGGCTGCTGCATTAACAGCGGCCACTGCGATATCATGCGTTCACGGATTCGGGCTTCGCTGGCGATAGCGAATTCGAGGAAGGTGCGGGCTACGAGGGACAACTCTTTGCCTTTCGGATGGACGATGAACCACTGCCGGAGAATCGGGAATTGTTCGACGTCGAGGATAGCTACAGGTCCATTGGCACCTTCCAGCGACAGGGTATGCAGTGAAAGCACCGACAGCCCCAGCCCACCGACCACAGCATGTTTGATCGCTTCGTTGCTGCCAAGTTCCATACGTACCCGCGGCCGCAAACCCTGGGCAGCAAACAGGCGGAGCACGGCATCCCTGATACCTGATCCGGGCTCACGCATGATAAACGGGTACTCGATAATCTCGGACAGTGCAATATTTTTCTTTCCTACCAGAGCGTGATCGCGCGGTGCCATGACGACCAATGGATTCGGCGCGAAAGGAAACGCCTCGACATCAAGTTCGCCTTCGGGCGCCTGACCCATGATATACAGGTCGTCCTCGTTCCCGTGCATACGTTCGATGATACGTTCACGATTGGTGACCTTGAGTGCAAGATCGATTCCCGGATAAAGACGGCTGAATTCACCCAGAATTTCAGGCGTCAGATATTTCGCCGTGGTGATCACACCCATGCGCAGGCGTCCGACCTTAAGCCCCTTCAGATCGGCAACCGTCATCTCCAGGTTTGCCAGTGTTTCGAACAATTCACGACTCGACTTATAAAGTGCCAGACCGGCCTCGGTCGGTTCGACATTACGCCCGACGTGCTCAAACAAGGGCAAACCCAGGGCATCTGCCAGCTTTTTGATTTGCATGGACACGGTTGGCTGGGTCAGGAACAATTCCTCCGCTGCACGCGTGAAACTGCCGAGCCTGACGATAGCTTCGAATACCTGAAACTGACGCAAGGTAGTGTGCCGTATCAGGTAATCCGGCATCGCCGCTGCCGGTGTGTACTCGTTTTCTTCCGAAGAAACCATATGAATAAACCTTTGCTACACTGCAGTGCAGGATGCGTCGGTCATGAAGGTATGGTTCCGGTTGCAACCGCCTCGTGTTAACACATTTCAGACTCTGCCAGTAGAAATATACATTTATTATAATCGATCTTTTTTATATTTAATATAGATTATTACATATGCTTAACGGTTCAATCCGGCCACACCCGACGACCTGCCCGGTACGGATCCCGCATTTCCGGCCGCGATCCCGTTTCAGTTTTAGCGGACCTTTTTGCCGCCGGGGTCGCAGCCGGCTTTTTAGTGGTCCCGGCAGTTTTTTTTACCGGTCGTGGCGACTTGCTTTCGGCGGCAGTTTTTCCAGCCGCGCCAGCCTTGGTTTTGCGCATAGAATCCACCAGCTGCTGGCGGGTCTTATCTGAAGTGCTCATGCTGTCGATATCTCCTCAATCAAGTGCTCGATCTCGTCCGCAGCATCCGCACCACGGCGCCCGATGTCAAATACGCTCTTGCCTTGCAGTGCACTGCTGCGATAAACGGCACGACGTCTCACTGCGGTATCTGCCACCGGAAAGGCAATCTCTGACAAAGCATCACGGACCAGCCGCGAAAGTGTGGTACGCGGTTCCAGCTGGTTGATAACCAGGAGAGGTCGCAGGGTGGGATTGAGTTTATGCGCCTCCTCAATCGACTGTTCGATGTGCACACTTGCCCAAAGATCCATCGGTGAAGGCTGCACGGGAATCAGGGCCAGGTCACCAAAACCCAGCACTGCGGCGGTCTGCGGTGCATGCACCGAGGGCGGACAGTCAATCACCACGCAATGGTATTCCTGCAAAAGTATATTCGCCTGGCGTTGCAGGTCCGCCTCGGCTGCAGACACCGGCGGTGCCGATGCATCCCCGCCAATAGCTCTCCACTGCAGCGCCGAACCCTGCGGGTCGGCGTCAATCACTGCCACACTGCCGTGCCGCGCCAGGCCTGCTGCAAGATTAACCGCCAGCGTGGTTTTGCCTGCACCGCCCTTGTTGCCCACCAAAGCAATGATGGGCATTACATCAACCGTCTTTCTGCATGGCGAGGGCATCCAGCTCCTGCGCCAGGCGACGCTGCTGATCCCCCAGTGTGTTGTCCTCTTCGGAGCCGTGAATTGTCATGTTGACATAATCACGGCCAAAACCCATGTCAGGATACAGCCCCTCACGTTCCGACAACGCGGCAGCCCGATCCAGAAAATCGCGTAAACTTTCATAATCCACAAACTGGTAACGCCGCTCCAACCGCTCGGGCCGGGCCCGTTCCCGCCATTGATCACTCATTGCTGTTCTCCCATGCTGACCAGTGCTCAAGTGGAAACCGTGTTATCGACATTCTGTAACTCCTGCAGCCAATCCAGCATATGCCGTGCATGTTCCTTTTCCTCGGCGTGCAGGGCTTCGAAAAACAGCCGGCTGTCATGGTCGCCAATCCTGGCACTATGTC
>Ga0316205_10002251_pt1 | contig 20629 bp, 15 predicted proteins | sample 3monthpyrite_MG_FD_204941 | JGI IMG/M metagenome (GOLD analysis project Ga0316205, IMG submission 204941) | Microbial mat bacterial communities from mineral coupon in-situ incubated in ocean water Damariscotta River, Maine, United States -... | ecosystem: Environmental > Aquatic > Marine >... | reverse complement strand
CAAGTAATTCGCTGACTTTATCCAGGCCTTTAAATGTTCAAATAGCAGATAATGGTTTTTATAAGGTAGACGGAACACCTACTGATTGTGTGCATCTGGCTATAACCGGAATTCTTCAAACAGAACCTGATATTGTTATTTCCGGTCCCAATGACGGGCCTAATATGGGTGATGATGTACTTTATTCAGGTACGGTTGCTGCCGCTACAGAGGGGCGTTTTCTGGGGTTGCCAGCTATTGCTGTATCGATGGGAAGTTTTGACCCTCAGCATTTCGAAACGGCCTGTTGGGCAATAGAAAAATTAATTGCCAAGTTACAGCTCAATCCTCTTACCGACGATACAATTTTGAATGTAAACGTGCCAGACCTTCCTGTTGAACAAATTAAAGGTTTCAAAAGCACTCGCCTGGGCAATCGCCATAAATCATCGGGTGTTATACAGCAAACCAATCCCAGGGGTGACTCGATATACTGGGTAGGTCCTCCGGGTGAGGAGCAGGATGCCGGTGAGGGAACTGATTTTTATGCGGTAAAACAGGGATTTATTTCAGTTACCCCTTTGCAGATTGATTTAACACGGTATGATAGCCTGCAAAATTTGAATCAGTGGTTAGAAACCCTCTAATTCTATAAATCAAACCGCGATCTTAAAGATCGCTTCTACAGGTCCCTATGTGTTACAGGCTGTTTAAATAGTGAATTTATCTGATCCCCGCGTGCAGGGTATAGGCATGACGTCCCAGCGGACCCGTGATCGTCTTATTGAGCGATTACGTAATAAGGGAATACAGAACGAACAGGTACTAGAGGTGATGCGATCTATGCCTCGACATTTATTTGTTGATGAGGCCATGAGCTCCCGTTCATATGAAGACTCTTCACTGCCCATTGGTCACGGACAGACTATTTCCCAGCCATTTATTGTGGCTAGAATGACCGAAGTTTTACTCAGCAAAGGTATACCAGATGCTGTTCTGGAAGTCGGTACAGGCTCCGGTTATCAGGCTGCTATATTGTCTCAGTTAGTGCCTAAGGTTTACTCAGTTGAACGTATAGTGGCGCTGCAAACTCAGGCCCGTGAGCGTTACCACATGCTGGGTATTCATAATATTTCGCTAAAACACTCAGATGGATCATGGGGGTGGCCGCAGCATGCACCTTATAAAGCAATCATTGTTACGGCGGCACCTGAAGAAGTACCTCAGGGTTTACTCGAGCAGTTAGATATTGGCGGTATTATGGTTATACCGGTTGGCGGGCAGCAGGGTGTTCAGAAATTATTATTAATTACCCGTGAAGTTGATCAGTTTGTAGAAGAAGAGCTGGATGCGGTGAGATTTGTACCTTTATTAAATGGAGCAATTAGTTGATTTTTGCAGGCTTATATAATCGAGCAATGCGTTGGGCAGAACATCCCAAACGTGAAAGATACCTGGTGGGAGTGAGTCTTTTCGAGTCTTTTATATTTCCCTTACCAACCGCACTATTAATGATTCCTATGGTGATTGCTACGCCAGATAAAGCGATTCGTCTGGCAACGATTACCACTATTATGTCTGTATTTGGTGCCGCTATAGGTTATTTATTAGGCTGGGGAGCGATGAGTGTTATCGAACCCTGGATCACGCAAATGGGCTGGTTACCACAACTGGAAAGCGCCCGGGCTGATTTTGTAACCTATGGTGTTCTGGCCGTGGGCATTGGGGCTTTTACGCCCGCACCTTTTAAAATATTTACGGTAACCGCAGGCATGCTTTCCATGTCATTTATACCTTTTCTATTGGTATCATTAGTTGGGCGGGCTGCACACTTTTATATGATTGCATTATTAATGGCCTGGGCTGGCCCTAAAATGGAACCAGTTGTGCGTAAATATATCGAATGGTTAGGATGGGCAATTATTGCTATAGCCGTTATTGGTTTTATTATTCATAAATACATGTAATGTCATTTGAGAAATTAATATTCATAAAAACAAACTTAAATTTTATTTATTTATCTTCCTGCTTACTCTGTTATCAGCCTGTGGAGAGGTGCCTAAACATTGGGATCCTCAGGGTTACACAGTAAAGCGGGGGGATACGCTTTACTCAATTGCCTGGCGTTATGAAAAAGATTTTCGTCAAATCGCACAGATTAATAATATACAGACACCTTATGCTATTTATCCAGGTCAGCGATTACGCATGCAGGCTGCGGATAAAGATGGAACGTTAACTGATGAGCTTAGGCCGCAGGTTTTAACTGAACCTGATACAGGGCTGGTGTTAGTGATTGATGATGTCAATACTGCACCGGTAATGGCAACTGAAATTACGCCTGCTAAAAAAGCTTCCCATACGAAAGTGCAAAAAAACGACACGCTTTATTCAATAGCCCGTCGTGAAGGTTTCACGCATCACCAGTTGGCACGCTGGAATCATTTACGTACACCTTATGTTTTGAAACCAGGGCAGTCACTACGTTTGACTCCACCTAGTCGTTCTCTTGGTGGTGATACAAGATCACCGCAATCAATCGCTTCATCACAACCGGTTACCAAACCTCTGGTTCGGAATAATATTAAGGCAACACCTCTGGTAGCTAACACGATCCGTTCAAATCCTTTACCCGTAAAAGTTGATCGTTGGTACTGGCCTGTTAAAGGCAGAGTGGTGCAAACTTATAGAGCGAATGATACAGCTAGAAAAGGTATTCACATCTCTGGTAAGTTAGGCGCGTCGGTTAAAGCTGCAGCTGGTGGAACCGTCGTTTACAGTGGTAATGGTTTAATTAATTATGGCAATCTTGTTATTATAAAACATAGCCACTCTTTCTTAAGTGCTTACGCTTACAATCAGTCTCTTTTAGTGAAAGAGGGTGACACGGTAAAACGCGGACAATCTATTGCCAAACTGGGTAAGCTGGAAAATAAAGCCAGACTGCACTTTGAAATTCGCCGAAATGGCAAACCAGTCAATCCTTTGAATTACCTTCCCAAATCATAACGAAAACCACCCGAATGGGTTATTTGTCAAATAAAAATAGAAAAAAATAGTGAAAAAACGACGAAATATGCAAATTAACTCATATTTATCTTGTTTTATATTTTATTTTGGATTAAAAAGGATACATAAGTTAGTGATTTACATGGACTTATTATTCTTTTCTAATATTAAGAGGAACTAATTTAGGCTAATCTATACAACAATTATAATAACCTAGCTCACGTGGGGAGGGCTATACATGACTGCAACTTGTGAAAAAAAACTACCAGAAGATATACAGCAGGCAGGACTAAAGGTTGAAGATGATAGTTCAGAATCGTTTCTGAATGAAGTTGTCAAAGATGACGAACTGGAGCTGGATTCCAGTATTAAAAAGGATGTAAAAGAGACTACGGCAAAAAAGAAATATACTGCAGGTAGTGTTAATAGAAAAGAAATGGATGCAACTCGATTGTATCTTCGCGAAATTGAATTCTCACCATTACTAACCGCCAAAGAAGAAGTTTATTATTCACGTCTGTCTCGAAAAGGGGTCGGGTCAGCACGTAAGAAGATGATCGAATGTAATCTGCGACTGGTTGTAAAAATAGCACGACGTTATATGAATCGTGGTTTAGCATTACTGGATCTGATTGAAGAGGGTAATCTGGGTTTAATCAGAGCGGTAGAAAAATTTGATCCTGAAAAAGGTTTCCGTTTTTCAACTTATGCAACCTGGTGGATTCGTCAAACCATCGAACGTGCATTAATGAATCAAACCCGCACAATTCGTTTACCGATTCATGTAATTAAAGAGCTTAATGTTTATCTACGAGCTTCACGTAAGTTAGAGCAGTCTATTGAGCATGAACCAACAGCTGATGAAATTGCCAAGTTAGTTGATAGACCCGTAGCTAATGTTGAAAAGATGTTAGGTTTACGTGACCGTGTTTCATCGGTTGATGTGCCAGTAGGTAAAGAAAACGACCGCCCATTACTGGAAATTATTCCAGATCAGGCTAACCCGGAACCATCTGCTATTTTGCAAAATGAAGATGTGATGGCTAACCTTGAAATGTGGTTAAACCAGTTAGATGACAAGCAACGTCAGGTTGTAGTTCGTCGATTTGGTCTACATGGTTATGAGCGCACTACGCTGGAAGAAGTAGGTCGTGAATTAGGTGTAACACGTGAACGTGTACGTCAAATTCAAATGGATGCACTACGTCACTTGCGTAAAATTCTGGAAAGCCACGGTTTCTCAGAAGAGTTATTGCTTAACGACTAGTAACGAATAACTAATAACTATAATCGTTGTACTATTAGGGGGGGCATTTTGCCTCCCTTTTTTATTGTTTATACAAAAAGTCTCTAATGTTGAAAGTCTGGCGGTTATCTTTAATGAAATAATAAACTAACAAACTACAAAATTGTCATCTCCGAAAAGATCTTCTGGAAAGACCTTTAACATGCAGGCGGAATAAAAGGGGTAAGATCAGTGACAACTAAGATTTATTCGCATTCTTGTTTGTCACCGACCCCTTTTAAAGAGGATTATAAGATGATCCCCGCTATTACAGACCTGTCTTCTGATACCAGTACATTGTAGGTTCTACAGGCGGCTTTGGAGTCCATAAACTCAACGCCTATACCCATATCTATTGCGGGTGCATAACTCGAGGGGTGTGGAAATACTAAAGATGAGCCCGTACCGATTAATATTACCTCGGGTTTATGCGACACCAGGTCTTGCCAGTGTTCGAGCGTCATCTGCTCAATATGTGAAATAACCCAGTCATCTATAAGTAAATTATTGCCGACTATGAGACTTTTATCATATGTTTTATTGTTCACATCAATGGTTGTATCTGTGAATGAACGTATGACATTGGTGCCAATTGCATAATCTTCGCTGAACTTCATATTATGGATAACTCTTAAGTGTTCGATTTATGGCTCTGTCGCCATGGGTCTGATCATTAGGTTAGCAGCACATAAAAATCTGTGAATGTGGAAACTAAAACCATTTCCCTATATTATCCATCCCAACTAAAAGAAACAATATAAGTCAGCTCGTTCTGGCAGCGGAGTAATAATACATGCAACCCGTCAAAATTGGTTTAATGGGCCTGGGAACAGTAGGTGGTGGCACAGCGACCGTCTTAATTAGGAATTGTGAAGAAATCGCTCGTCGAGTTGGGCGCAACTTAGAAGTAGTGCATGCTGCTGCACGTGATATTGCAGAGCAGACTATCCTGGACGGCTCTAAAGTAAAGTTATCTGATGATGCGGCCAGTGTAGTAAATGACCCTGATGTGGATATCGTAGTTGAGTTAATCGGTGGTTATTCTCCGGCTAAAGAGCTGGTGCTTCGAGCGATTGAAAATGGTAAACATGTGGTGACCGCTAATAAAGCCCTGATTGCTATGCATGGTGCTGAAATATTCAAAGCAGCAGAGGCTAAAGGCGTGATTGTCGCTTATGAAGCAGCGGTTGCTGGTGGTATTCCCATTATTAAAGCCATTCGTGAAGGTTTATCTGCAAATCAGATAGAGTGGGTTGCGGGCATTATAAATGGTACGGGTAATTTCATACTGACTGAAATGCGTGATAAAGGCCGTGACTTTGATGATGTTTTAAAAGAAGCACAGGCATTAGGTTATGCTGAAGCCGATCCAACTTTTGATGTTGAAGGTATAGATGCGGCGCACAAGTTAACTATTCTGGCATCACTTTCATTTGGCATTCCCTTGCAGTTTGATAAGACCTTTACTGAGGGCATTAGCAAAATTACCCGTGAAGATGTTAATTTTGCAGAAGAACTGGGTTACCGAATTAAACATTTAGGCATTGCGCGTAAAACGGCGAAAGGTATAGAGATGCGTGTGCATCCAACACTTATTCCTGAAAAACGTTTAATCGCTAATGTTGATGGTGTAATGAATGCGGTATTAGTTAAAGCAGACGCGGTTGGCCCGACACTATATTACGGTGCAGGTGCTGGCGCTGAACCTACCGCATCAGCTGTTGTAGCTGACCTTGTAGATGTGGCAAGGGCGATGGACTCAGATGTAGAGAATCGTGTAGCTATGCTGGGCTTCCAGCCTGCTTCATTACAGGATACGCCTGTTGTATCAGCTGATGAGTTTGAAACCTCATATTATGTGCGTTTGTTAGCGGATGACCGCCCGGGTGTATTAGCTGATGTAACACGCATTTTTGCTGATAACGATATATCAATTGAAGCGGTTATTCAGAAAGAACCTACCGAAGGGCAAACCCGCGCCTGTTTAATTATGATGACATCATTAATTATTGAGAAAAATATGTCACAGGCGATATCTAAAATTGAAGCCCTGGATTCTATTGAGGGTGATGTAGTTAAAATACGTCTGGAGCATCTGGATTAATTTATAATTATTATTGTTTATTATATTTAATAATTTTAGTTCTATTAAAAGCCGCAAGTTAACAATTAACTTGCGGCTTTTTTATTGTTCAGTATTGCTACTGTCCAGTTACCTGTCGTAGCATTATTTGTTGAATTGATGCAGCAGGTTATAAACGTACGCTTGACCAAATTAGACATGAAAATAGTAAGCGACAAAATCGTCATTACCGACACAAGCACTACTTCGGACTCCTGTCCTTCGCCTTACGGCCATGTTTCGCATGTTAAAGATCTTTCCAGAAGATCTTTTCGGAGATGACGGAGCCTTAAGTTAACGGGAGTAGTTAACGGGACAGCCATGATTCAGTCTAGCGTTTTAAAATTAAAATATTGCACAACTTGAAGATCAGCTATATCGTATAAAACAATTCTTAACCTAATTCAGGATTACCTAAAATGAAAATAAAAGCCGCCGTTGCATGGGAAGCTAAAAAACCTCTATCAATTGAGATGATTGATATAGAAGGCCCTAAAGAAGGGGAGGTTTTACTAAAAGTGATTGCTTCTGGTGTGTGTCATACCGATGCTTTTACCTTGTCTGGTAATGACCCTGAAGGTGTCTTTCCCGTTGTCTTGGGTCATGAGGGTGGATGTGAAGTGGTAGAGTGCGGCCCCGGTGTTAAAGATTTAAAACCAGGCGATCATGTTATACCTTTGTACATTCCAGAGTGCGGTGAGTGTGAATACTGCCATTCGCCTAAAACAAATTTATGCCAGTCAATAGCCTCTACTGTGTGGACCGGTTATATGCCTGATGGCACCCGTCGTTTTTCTATGAATGGCAAACCCATCTATCATTACATGGGTTGCTCTACCTTTGCTGAATATACCGTGGTACCAGAAATCGCCCTTGCCAAAATAAATAAGGCAGCACCATTAGATAAGGTATGTTTACTGGGTTGCGGTGTAACAACGGGTATTGGTGCTGTTATTAATACGGCGAAAGTAGAAGCGGGTTCTACGGTTGCTATTTTTGGTCTAGGAGGCATTGGCCTTTCCTGTATTCAGGGTGCTGTTATGGCCAAAGCAGAGCGTATTATTGCGATAGATATTAATCCTGATAAATGGCCAATTGCTAAAGCACTGGGTGCAACTGATTTTATAAATCCAAATGAGTTAACCGGCAGTGTAACGGAAGCTGTCGTAGAAATGACCAATGGCGGCGTGGATTACTCATTTGAATGTATTGGTAATGTTCATGTGATGCGTGAAGCACTTGAGTGCACGCATATGGGGTGGGGTGTATCAACCGTTATTGGTGTGGCGGGTGCCGGTGAGGAAATTTCTACAAGACCTTTTCAGTTAGTTGTTGGTCGCACCTGGAAAGGCTCCGCTTTTGGTGGTGTTAAAGGGCGAACAGAATTACCCGGTTATGTTGAACGTTATATGAGTGGTGAAATTGAACTGGATAAAATGGTCACCCACAGTATGCCGCTCGAAGATATTAATCGCGCATTTGATTTAATGCACAGTGGTGAGAGCATTCGTTCGGTGATTATTTTTTAGAGATAATAAAATGAAAAAAATTGAAAGCGTAAAAGAGTTTGGTGGCTGGTTAAATCGTTATCAACATCAGTCTGCTAGTTGCAATTGTAAAATGACTTTTTCCGTTTATTTGCCACCTCAGGCAGAGACGAAAAATGTACCGGTTGTTTACTGGTTGTCCGGGCTTACCTGCACAGACGATAACGTGCGCACTAAAGCCGGCGCGCAACGTTATGCAGCTGAACTGGGTATTGCACTGGTGATGCCAGATACCAGTCCCCGTGGTGATAATGTTGCCGATGATGTTGAACGATATGATCTGGGTAAAGGCGCTGGTTTTTACGTTAATGCAACTCAGCCGCCATGGGCTGAACATTATCAGATGTATGATTATGTAACTTCTGAATTACCTGCTTTGATTGAAAAAAATTTACCCGTATTAAGTAATGTGAAATCAATTATGGGTCATTCTATGGGCGGGCATGGCGCATTAATTTGTGCAATAAAAGAAGTCGGCAGTTATCGTTCTGTTTCTGCGTTTTCGCCTATTTGTCATCCAGTTAAATCACCCTGGGGTGAAAATTGTTTTAGCCACTATTTAGGTGAAGATCAGGCATTATGGAAAGCCTATGATGCAACGGAGTTAATTAAATCAGGTGGTCATGTAATCCCGGTTTTAATTGATCAGGGAACAGATGATGAGTTTCTGGCTGAACAGTTATTTCCAGAAGATTTACAACAGGCATATGAAGAGAGAGGAGGTTCAATTCAGCTTAGAAAGCAGCAAGGATATGATCATAGTTATCACTTCATTGCGACTTTTATTGGTGAGCACCTTGCATATCATGCTAAGTCGTTACGTACATAATGCTTAAAAAATATTGATATATAAGTGTGTTAAAGCTGTTTTATATAACGATTAAATAAATCACCCCAGTTTGCAGGCATAACAACCTGATGAGGTTGTTGCAGAATATTAATATATTCAGTACGCGGCATCATCTGTGCACCTAATCGCTCAAGATGTTCCGTATAGACCTGTGAGTCAATAAGTTTAAATCCATTAAGGTGTAGAAACTGACATAGATGAACCAGTGCAATTTTTGAAGCATTACTTTGTTTGCTAAACATCGACTCACCACAAAATACCTGTCCTGTGTGGATTCCATATAACCCACCGACCAGTTCGTTACCATCCCAGCACTCAACACAATGAGCATGCCCTGCGTGGTGCATATCAATATATGCCTGTTTCATCTCGTCTGTTATCCAGGTGCCAGGCTGGTCTTTACGGGGCTGACTGGCGCAAATAGATATAACCTTCTCAAAAGCGCTATCCATACGAATCTCAAAATTATTATTCCTCACGTTTTTGCTTAAACTACGGTTTATCTTTATCTTTTCAGGAAATAAGACAAAACGCGGGTCAGGTGCCCACCATAATATAGGCTCACCATTGCTATACCATGGGAAAATGCCTTCTCTATATGCGCGTACTAACCGTTCTATAGAAAGGTCGCCACCGGCTGCTAATAAACCCTCAGGTTCATCAAGTGATGTTTCCACCGCCGGAAAGGCTGAAGATGCTTCGGGTCTTAACCATTGTAATGAGATCATTAGCGAAGTTTAAGAGAACTGCTACACTCAGACAATAACAATGATTGTATTAGGGCAAGTTAAATGCAGGAAAAATCTTTAGCAGAACTTTCCGTTCTTATGGTTGAACCATCTAAAGCGCAGGCAAAGTTCATATATCGTGAATTAAAAGCGGCGGGAATAAGCCATTTTGAAATAGCCATAGATGGTGAGTCCGCTATGCAAACCATGTCACAATTTAAGCCAGATTTAGTGATTAGTGCCATGTATCTTCCTGATATGACGGCAACGGATCTAGTGCATAAAATGCGTGATGATGAAGACCTGAAAGATGTTTCGTTTATGCTTATTTCCAGTGAAACCGGTTTTGATTATATTGATCCAATTCGTCAGGCAGGTGTCACGGGCATATTGCCTAAACCTTTTAAATCAGAACAGTTAAAAAGGGGCTTGTATAATACCCTTGATATTTTAAATCCCGATGCACTGGATATAGGTGACTTTAATGTTGAAGATTTAAAAGTTTTAATTGTTGATGACAGCACCATGGCGAGAAACCATATTAAACGGGTGTTAAAAGGCTTAGGCATAGAAAATATAACTGAAGCAGATGATGGCGCTAATGCGGTGCCTTTACTTGATGATCACTTTTTTGATTTTGTGGTGACCGATTACAATATGCCGCAAATGGATGGTAAAGCTTTATTACAACATATACGGGCTAATAGTAATCAGCGATCAATACCGGTATTAATGGTTACCTCAGAAGGTAATCAGGGTAATCTTGCAGCAGTTGAACAGGCAGGAGTATCAGGTATTTGTGATAAACCGTTTGAAAGTGATACCGTGCGTTTGATGATTAAGAGAATGATGTCGGATGTTTAGATAATATAGTCATAAGTCATAAGTCATAAGTCATAAGTCATAAGTCGTAGGGCATAAGGTTTATGGCTTAAGACTTATGGCTGTGTTTCGGGTACAATTTCTCCATTATTAAAAAATCAGAATAACTCAGAATAATGCGTAAACATATCAAGACCTCTGGTCGCTGGCTAATATCACATAAAGACTGGAAAGCTAATTTAATATTCATGTTAGGTGGTGCAGTTGTTGGTCTGGTTGCTGTGTTTATGGCGGTGTCTAGTGAGTGGGCAAATCATACTTTCTTTCAGGTAGTAGAAAAAAACCATTACCTGCCGTTTGTCATAACTCCCCTAGGTTTTATTTTAATCGTTTATCTCACTCGAAAATATTTCCCCGGTGCTGAGGGAAGCGGTATTCCACAAGTTGTTGCAACCCTTGAACTAGGGCATGAAAAAGAGCGCAGTGTACTGCTTACAATGCGCATTGCTTTTGGCAAGGTGATGTTATGTATTCTTGGTTTGTTAAGTGGTGCATCAATTGGTCGTGAAGGCCCAACAGTTCATGTTGGTGCAGCGATTATGTTTTATTTGCGTCGTTTTGTACGGTTTCGACTTTATGATATGGAGCGAGTTTTAATTATTGCAGGGGGTGCAGCAGGTGTAGCCGCGGCATTTAATACACCTTTAGCAGGTATCGTTTTTGCCATAGAAGAATTAAGCCGATCATTTGAAGTGCGCACACGAGGTTTAATGCTGGCGGGTGTAATGGTTGCGGCTATCGTTGCAATTGCTATCTTAGGTGATTACACCTATTTTGGAACTACCAGTGCAACAATTGAATTAGACGATGCAGTGGTGCCGGTTTTAGTGTGCGGCATTGTTTGTGGTTTGTTGGGTGGTGTGTTTAGTTTAATGTTAATTCATGGTAGTAGACTGGTATCGCCCTTTAGAAACCAGAGCCCATATGTTGTTGCAGGGTTATGTGGTTTAGCTTTGGCCTGTGTTGGATTTTATTCAGGCAGCCTGACCTACGGTAGTGGTTATGAAGAAGCTAAATCTATTATGGCCAATACCGGTGAGATTGGTGCTGATTATGGTTACCTGAAACTGTTGGCTACTTTTGTATCTTATTTAAGCGGTATTCCCGGTGGGATTTTTGCACCCTCGTTGGCAACCGGTGCGGGTATAGGTGTACATATTTCAGAGTGGCTGGTTAATTACCCATACGGTGCGATTATATTATTTGCAATGGTGGGTTACTTTGCAGGGGTTGTACAGGCACCTATCACTGCATTTGTAATTGTTATGGAAATGACAGACCAGCATGAATTAATTTTGCCCTTAATGGTCACTGCATTTATTGCTACAGGTATTTCGAAGTCTATTTGTAAAACACCAATATACACCACATTAGCTGATAATTTTTTACCTGATGATAAAAAGATATTTGGTAAAAAAGAACAGATAGATTAATTGTTATTACGTAAGTGATATTTTGCATACATAAGCTGATAAATATCGCCTTATTAAGGTTGTATTTTTAAGATTACTGTACAAAGAGAGTAGTAATAGTGCTTCTTACTTAAGATTTTCATATGAGTGATAATATTTAAAGTACGTTAAAATTTAAAATTTAAATTTTATATAATCAATATTACAATTTATTTCTTAAATTAATTGGTGCCAAATTAATTATTGCCAGGGCACAATTGTTTCTAATATTAGAGAATACTCTGCTCTAGCAGCATTTTTTATAAATTTGTCACTGATCCTTTTAATCAATACATCTTAAAGAGGGAAATATGAGCAATCCAGTAATTGCAGATAACAAACCAGTTAAGGTGAGTCTTTCTAAAGGTCAGGAATATCATTTCTGCACTTGTGGTAGATCAAAAAGTCAGCCTTTTTGTGATGGTTCGCATGTAGGTACATCTTTTGCTCCCAGAGTAATAGTTTCTGACGAAGATGGTGATGCCTATCTGTGTGCTTGTAAACATACTGCTAACGCACCTTTTTGTGATGGCACACATAAACAGTACAACGCCGATGAAATCGGTAAAGAAGGACCGGGAGTAATATCAAAACCTTCTGAGTTACCGAAAGCTAAATCAACAATCGAAGAACCTACCGTAGAATTTATTCACCAGCTCGCCAGAGAAGGATTATCCAAACTAGGTCATCATGGTCAAATGACATCTATGGGTGTTCCGCGACACGAATTACCTCATTGGGATGATTTACAAATAATGGCCGCACAAATGGCCACTAAACCATTGTTAGAAGACGCAGTCGTTGGTACTGAGCTGATTATCGGTCCAGAGGCTAAAAAACCATTGCTATTAAAAATTCCTTTATTTGTTTCTGATATGAGCTTCGGTGCATTGTCCGAAGAAGCGAAAATAGCTTTAGCCAAAGGTGCTGATCTTGCAGGCACCGGTATATGTTCGGGTGAAGGCGGAATGCTACCTGAAGAACAGGCAGCAAATACTCGTTATTTTTATGAATATGCCAGTGCAGAATTTGGTTATAAAGAAGAGCTACTTAACAAAGTACAGGCCTTCCATTTTAAAGGAGGACAAGGTGCAAAAACGGGTACAGGTGGGCACCTTCCAGGTAACAAAAACATAGGCAAGATTTCTCAGGTAAGAGATATACCTGAGGGTGAATCTGCTATTTCACCACCAACATTTAAGGATCTTTCCTCAGCAAAAGATTTTAAACAATTTGCAGACCGTGTTAGAGAAATCACTGGCGGTATTCCTGTTGGTTTCAAACTCAGTGCAAACCATATAGAACGAGACATTCAGTTTGCATTGGACGCAAGTGCCGATTATATAATTTTGGATGGCCGCGGTGGCGGCACAGGAGCAGCACCTGAGATGTTTAGAAACCACATCAGCGTGCCAACGATACCTGCTCTTGCGCGGGCACGTCGGTACCTGGACAATCAAGGTGCGAGTGGTCGTGTGACGCTTATCATAACGGGTGGCTTACGTGTCCCCATAGATTTTGTTAAAGCTATGGCACTTGGTGCAGATGGTATTGCAGTATCAAATAGTGCTATGCAAGCTATTGGTTGTGTTGCAGCAAGAATGTGTAATACAAATAACTGCCCAGCAGGTATTGCTACACAAAAAGAAGATTTGCGACAAAAGTTAAATATAGAAAAATCAGCTACTCAATTGCACAACTTTTTTGGCGCTTCTGTGGAACTGATGCAAGTAATGGCGCGAGCCTGTGGTCATAATGATTTAAGCAAATTTAATAACAATGATTTGGCAACGTGGCATCGTGAGATGGCTTTACTGTCAGGTGTCACATACTCAGGATTAATGGATATATCAGGTCATGAATAACAAGGAGCTGTAATTAAAGGGGCAGAGTCAAACTGAATAAGTATTCTATCTGAATATACTAAAGTTGCGTTTAAGTTAACGACACCGGTTAGTTTGACCCCGCCCCCAGTTGATCGAAGGCAGTAGCTAATTAATGTTAAAAAGATTAAGCATGTTACAGGCTATTATTTAAACGGCTTTACCATATTGGTAAATACTTAAAATTATTTGTATAACTATTTTTCAGATTCGCCATTAATTTTATCTGGCGGTGTATTTTCTCTTCACCATTTAGCAATAATTTCTCCTACAGCCGGATTGACCTGATAACCGTATGAGCGGTGACAATTGAGGCCTTTATCATCACGGTAAAAATTATAAAGGTTTTTACAGTGATCTTCGATTGAATCAACTAATTCATACTTTAGCATATTTGAAAAATCGTCATTAATGCATCTGTCAACGGGGAATACTAATAGAAAACACTAAAATACTAATAGCACTCCCATCATAAGAAAAGGCAGAACCAGTAAAAACCTTGCTGGATATTTGTAATCGCTTACGTGCATCTAAATTAATGAAGTACCGCTAATATTATAAAAGTAATTTAGTGGACTCTAATATTGGGCTTGTTATTACTCATCCGTCTAAGAGATAAGGCGAAATTGCTTCCAGAAAGACCTTTAATAGAAGGAGAAGGCTATTGATTCATGAAGCTTATGTGAATTCCCTTCGAGGGTGGCATAACTGCCAGATATCTGAAGCTTTATCTCAGGTCACCCGAACGGTTGCTTACCTCTACTGAGACCGGTAATAATTCATGTGCGGTTGGTTTAATAGATAAACTGGATTTTTAAGTTCTGGCGTGTATATTCATACTATACTTAATAAAAACTAAATATAACAACCATGTATAGACATTATTGGGAGCTAGATAAAATTCAATAAAGTCTTTCTTTGCACTGCACATTATAAAATTAAACATATATAAACATATGCCAAATACTTCACGCAGTTTAATTGATACTAAAACATTAATGATACCAGTAGCACTAGCCGTGCTACTGGTTTTTATCAGTCAATTCAGCTTTCTTCTCTTTCATGTATTGGCAGAATCATTTGCAATACTTGTTGCTGTGTTAGCCACTGTTGTAGCCTGGCAAATGTATGATTTCACCCGTAATCATTTTTTAATGTATCTGGGCTGTGGGTACTTCTCAATTGCTGTACTCGATCTACTGCACACACTAACCTACAGTGGTATGTCTGTATTTCCCATCAAAGATGCAGATGTAGCGGTGCAATTCTGGATTGGTACACGATATCTGGAAGCCGTTTTGTTGTTAAGCTCACCCTGGTTCTTATCACATGCGCTGAAACGTAATATTGCATTCACAATATTTGCTGTTGCTGCAGTTATTCTAACGACGATTATTATGTCAGGAAATTTTCCCGTAGCATATATAGAGGGAGAAGGGCTAACAAAATTCAAGATATACAGTGAATACATTATCATTTGTATTATTGCATTGGGTATGTTTTATTTAACTCGACAACGACAATTAATCGATCAGCGTGTTTTTAAATTGATGATCATAGCAATGACATTAACCATGTTGGCTGAACTGGCGTTTACATTTTATGTCAGTGTTTATGGCTTGTCGAATCTGGCCGGTCATATTTTCAAACTGTTTTCATTCTGGTTGATTTTTGTTGCTGTGGTGCGTACTACATTACGTGAACCATTTAGCGCGCTATCAAAAGCGGAAACTTATTATGATGCCGTGCCCGATGCAACAATTATTATTGATGATGAGGGTGTCATACAGCATGTCAATAAAGCAGCCAGTTTAATGGCGGATAAAACCACTGTTCAATTAATTGGCAAACACTCACATGATGTATTTCATAACTCGAGTGTTATGCAGAAAAATTGTCCTTTATGTCAGGAGATTTCAAGCGGAAATGAATTGTCAGCTTATGAGTTGAAAGTGAATGAAGAGTTCTGGTGTGATTTTTCAACCTCTACAATACATGATCAAAATGGCACGATTGTGGTGATCCGTAATATTACAGATAAAAATAAAACGAACATTGCACTGAAAAATAGTGAATCTTTGCTAAGTACATTATTCGAAACATTGCCTGAACTCATATGGTTAAAAGATCCTGAGGGTGTTTACCTGGCCTGTAACTTAAAATTTGAAAGACTGTTTGGTGCGAAAGAAGAAGAAATTATAGGTAAAACTGATTACGATTTTGTAGATAAAGAATTGGCCGACTATTTCCGTAAGAACGATAAAATTGCCATGGCTGCAGGCAAGTCGAGCACCAATGAAGAAGAGATAACTTATGCGGACGATGGGCACAAAGAACTTGTAGAAACCATTAAAACACCAATGCTGAGTGCTAATGGCGAACTTATAGGTGTATTAGGAGTCGCGCGTGATATCACCGAAAGAAAGCACACAGATGAAATTATGCAAAATATTGCAACTGGTGTTTCAGCACAGATTGGTGAAGCGTTCTTTGAGTCGCTTACCATTTATCTTGCAAAAATATTTGATGTTGAATATGCCATTATTGGCCTGTTAGATGAACACGATGAAAATCGAGTAAATACACTTGCTCTTTGTGTCGATGGGGAAATTGCCGATAATTTAAGTTATGAACTGGAAGGAACGCCCTGCCGTCATATAGTGGATGATACTTGTGACAAAACCCGATCATACTCCTGTGATATTCAGAAGTTATACCCTGATGATCAGATGCTGGTAGATATGCGTGCAGAAAGTTATGTTGGTGTGCCATTGGTGGATGTGACTGGAAAACGCATTGGTCTGATTGTTGTTTTGGGTAAAAAGAAAATGGAGAATACCAGGCAGGTGGAAAACATCCTGCAGATTTTTGCAGTTCGAACAATTGCAGAAATACAACGATTAAATAATGAACAGACGCTTGCAAAGTCATCAAAAGAATGGTCTTTTGCAATGGATTTTTTTGAGGACGCTATCTATCTTATCGATATGGATGACAAATTAGTCCGCGCCAATCGAGTCTTCTATCAGATGACAGGTATGACGCCTGAGTTGGCAGTTGGAAAAGACATTACTACTATTATTCACCCAGATGGTGAAGAAGTGCCGTGCCCCGTTTGCAAGGCGCGAAAAGAACGACGTGATGAAGTCATCATCATGGAAGCAGATCACCCCGATAACCCAGCAGGCAAACCCATTCAAATTACGGTGCAAATTATTCGTGATAAGAAAGGGGCGCCGTTAAGTGTGCTGATGGGTATTCGTGACCTGACGAATATGAGAGCAGCTGAGGATGAGAACTCTCAACTACAGCATCAATTGCATCAGGCACAGAAAATGGATGCATTGGGTAAACTCACAGGTGGTATAGCGCATGACTATAATAATATGCTTGGCGTTGTTATGGGCTATGCAGAATTGCTGAATGATTCACTGAAAGAGCAGCCTAAACTGTCAAGATATGCTGATGAAATTTATCGGGCCGGTGAGCGAGGGGCTAAACTAACGACTAAGTTACTGTCTTTTTCAAGACACAGAGTATCTGAAGCCAGCCATATAAATCTTAATGCATTGTTAAAGACTCAACAGCATATGCTGGAAAAAACATTGACAGTGCGTATCAAACTAATACTCGATTTGGCTGAAAATATATGGGGGGTCTGGATTAATGATAGTGAAATGGAAGATGTTATTCTTAATATAAGTATTAATGCCATGCATGCTATAGAAGGCAATGGTCAGTTAACTATTAAGACCAGTAATGAGCACCTTGACCAGCGGGATGCTAGCGTATTAGGTATTGCTTCGGGTAATTACGTCTTACTCAGTATTACGGATACAGGTTGTGGTATGGATGAAGAAATTAGAGAAAAGATCTTTGAACCTTTTTTCTCAACTAAAGGTGAAAAGGGTACTGGTTTGGGGTTGAGTCAGGCTTATGGATTTGTACACAGTAGCGGTGGTGCAATTAAGGTTTATTCTGAACCGACACATGGTACCAGGTTTTCGCTCTATTTTCCTCGCCATCGTGAAACAGAAGATAAAGATCAGTTAATTGAAAAAGATAATTCAGTAGATATTGTAGGTACTGAAACTATATTGTTAGTAGACGATGAAACTGCATTGCTGGATTTAAACTGTGAAATACTATCTCAACAGGGTTTTAATGTAATCACGGCTGAAAGTGCTAAGCAGGCACTGGAAATCCTGAAATGTGAGACGGTTGATTTACTGCTTTCTGATATCATCATGCCTGAAATGGACGGTTATCAACTTGCTGCCACAGTTAAAGAAAATTATCCTGATGTGAAAATTCAATTAGCGAGTGGTTTTGCAGATGATCGAAATATGAGTATGGTCGATGAGAAATTACAGCAGAATTTATTATTTAAACCTTTTAATTCACAAACTTTATTGAAAAGAATACATGAGTTATTAAATAACTAAGTTCCTTAATGAGTAACCCCCTCTATTCTAAATTCAGTTCGATAACAGAGTAGTGAATGCTCAACTCATAGTGCTAATAGGACAAGTACTAATAGGACAGCCATCTTTAGAAAAGACAGAACCAGTAAAACCTCTTTGGTCATCATAGATGGCTTATAAAGGGGGCGAAAGCAGTAGTTAATTATTGATAAAAAGATTAACCACGTTACAGGCTATTATTTAAACAACATTACCATATGAGTAAAACCTTAAAATTATTTATATGACTATTCTGCAGCATCGCCATTAATTTTATCTGACAGTGTGTTTTCTCTCCACCATTCAGCAATAACTTCTCCTACTGCCGGATTGACCAGATAACCATATGAGCGGTGACAGTTGAGGCCTTTATCATCACGGTAAAAATTATAAATGCCTTCACAGTGATCTTCGATTGAATCAACTAATTCATACTTTAGCATATCTGCAAAATCATCAGTTAAATGCCTGTCTACAGCAGTGATGTCACCAACAGATGACAGGTTGATCCAGTGATGAATATTGTCTGGAAATCTGTTTTTTTCTGGATACTGTTTCCCCTGAAGTTTGTTCTGTACAAATTTGAGCCCTAGCGGACTACCCAGACTGAAAAAGTCTACTTTACCCGGGTGAGTTTCGTTGTGTGAAAGCTCCCACAGGGTGTCGTAGATGATAACTGAGCCAAGACTGTGGCCAATTATTAATACGGATTCATTATTATCGAGTATAGGTCGTAAGATATTCTTCAGCATGTTACGAATTTCGTAACCGATATTATTTCTATTTTCAAAATAGTGATTGGTTTCTTCGATGGTTTTTCTTGTTGGTTCTGGTAACCAGCGAATCAACCAGGGAAGATGATCTGCAAGGTTATATAAAAAACGGTTCAAATGAAGTAACCACGAAGATGCCTCACGAATATCCTGTTGTGTTGGTCCATGTTTGTTAAGTAGTGCGTCTATCCAGGGAAGATCCTGAGCAGTGTCACGACTTTTCTGGTAATAGGTATAATTCCACGCAACAAGGTGAAAGTTATCTTTGTGTTGCTCAATATGTGTAGCAATATCAGGTTCGGCTCTGCGTAAGCCCTCCAGCAGTGTGCGCCATAACATATCCCTGTGTTGTTCGGCAGGGGGCTTGGGGTTTTTGCCCGGTACAAAAATAATATGTTTTTTATTCATCTATATCTAATATAGTGTATCTCTAAGGCTTTATACAAGCAGGTTATATGTAATGAATAAAAAACAGAAAGTTGCGGTTCTTGGATATGGTGAAATGGGTCATGCACTGGAGCAGCTATTACATAAAAGGCATGATGTTTCGATCTGGGATAAATTTCCTCAGCCAGATTTCGAGTCGGCTAAACTTGAAGATATTATCCCACAGGCCGATTTTGTACTGTTCTGTTTGCCGGTTAACCCCCACAGGGAAATCGTGAAACAAATTCAGCCCCTGTTAACACAAGGTAGTATTTGTTTGAGTATTGCCAAGGGACTGGATGAGAGTGGGCAAACGGCTGCACAAATATTTAAGATGTGTCTGCAAGACAGGCATCGTTACGGATTGTTATACGGGCCGATGATTTCGGAGGAAATACGTGCGGGTCGTTATGGCTTCGCTCAGCTTGGTTGTCAGTACAGGGATTCGTTCGAGATGATCAGCAAGCTTTTCAGTAACACGCGCCTGCATCTTGAATACACGTCTGATATTAGTGGTATAAGTTGGTCGGTCATTCTGAAAAATGTCTATGCAATACTTTTTGGCGTGGCTGATGAGCTGAAACTTGGGGATAATATGCGAGGTTTTCTTATTGTCGAGGCCCTTCGAGAACTGGATAAAATAGTTCGAAATATGGGAGGTGATGCTGGCAGCCCTTATCACCTGGCGGGTCTGGGTGACCTGATTACCACCGCGACCAGTGAAAGCTCGCATCATCACAGCCTTGGTAGACAACTGGCCAGGGGTGATAGAAGTCATATTACAGGAGAGGGTGTGCATACCCTTGAAATGGTCGCTAAACATAATCTTTTTAAAAAAGAAGATTACCCTTTATTCACACTGGTCCATGAGATTGTTCAAAAGCCAATTGATATTGAAGTTGAGTTGATAAGTTATATTACCGATCGATAACCACAGGGGATTAAAAATTTAAGGGGTGGTGACAATTAACCAATAGTAACCAAAATAACCAATAGGGTCAGACTCTAGAACCAATAGGAACCAATAGGAACCAATAGGAACCAATAGGGTCAGACTCGATTGCTTTTGGTTGATGATAACTAATAAGGAAAACTTATGCCTACTGAAAGCAATCGAGTCTGACCCCATTGCTTCTTATTGTCGAGGCCCTTCGAGAACTGGATAAAATAGTTCGAAATATGGGAGGTGATGCTGGCAGCCCTTATCACCTGGCGGGTCTGGGTGACCTGA
>Ga0316205_10002250_pt1 | contig 20635 bp, 20 predicted proteins | sample 3monthpyrite_MG_FD_204941 | JGI IMG/M metagenome (GOLD analysis project Ga0316205, IMG submission 204941) | Microbial mat bacterial communities from mineral coupon in-situ incubated in ocean water Damariscotta River, Maine, United States -... | ecosystem: Environmental > Aquatic > Marine >... | reverse complement strand
TCGACTAATGCCGTTTTTGTGGTGAGTCGATGCCATACGCGATTCTCCGGTCGAAGTGCTCTAACTATACTGCATCCCGGTGTGGCAAGGGGAGCCCCTGTGACGTATTACGCGAGCGCTGATGGAAGTCTGGATTCCGCGAAGGACATGCATCAGAATGGTGTCAGAATCAGGCTGAACCTGTTCAATCAAGGAGCGCAGACCATGCTGGTAACCTTTTCCTGTCCGGCTTACGCGAACATAACGATGTTCGGTGATGTTGCGCTGCAGCTGCTCAAGCTGATGGGGCACAGCGCAACCGTGCCTGGCGCGCTCCTGGCGGAGGATATTCCGGCTGCGTTGCAGCGCCTGGAAGCCGGGGTTAAAGCAGAGAGCCAGTCTTTGCAACCGGATCAGGCCGAGGAAGAGGATGGCGAAGTTGCCGTTAGTCTCTCGCACCGCGCCTTGCCTTTGATCGAGCTGCTCAAGGCGGCGGCAAAGGACGAAGTCAACGTGATGTGGGACAGCAACAAATAAACCAGCAACGCGGCAGAGTGTGATGGAATATAAAGATTATTACGAAATTATGGGCGTTAAGCGTGACGCCACCCAGGATGAGATCAAGCGCTCCTATCGCAAGCTCGCCAGGAAATATCATCCTGATGTCAGCAAGCACAGTGATGCTGAAGAACGTTTCAAAGCGGTGGGTGAAGCTTACGAGGTACTCAAGGATCCTGAAAAACGCGCGGCCTACGATCAGTTGGGCGCTAACTGGCAAGCCGGCCAGGACTTCAAGCCGCCGCCGGACTGGGATGCGGGTTTCGAATTCAGCGGTGGTGGTTATACCGCGGGCGGTGCCGGTGCTCACAGTGATTTCTTCGATCAACTGTTTGGCCAGCAGTTCAGACAGGCGGGTGGGGGCGGTCGCCGCCGAACCTTCCACATGCGCGGCGAAGATCATCATGCCAAAGTGCTGATTGATCTCGAAGACAGTTTTGCCGGTGCGACGCGCTCCATGTCGTTGCACGTGCCGGAGTTAACGGAGGACGGCCATGTCGTCACCCGTGAGCGAACGCTTAATGTGCGTATCCCCAAGGGTATCCGGCCGGGCCAGCAGATCCGTCTGGCGGGTCAGGGAGCTCCCGGAATGGGTGGCGCCGAGTCGGGAGACCTGTACCTGGAGGTGGCATTTCGGGAGCACCCGTTGTATCGCGTCAATGGCGCGGATATTTATCTCGACTTGCCGGTGGCGCCCTGGGAGGCCGCACTGGGTGCGGGCATCAAGGCACCGACCCCTTCGGGGGGGGTCGACCTCAAAATTCCAGCCGGTTCCAACCAGGGACGCAAGCTGCGTCTCAAGGGCCGCGGGATGCCCGGCAAGACGCCCGGTGATTTGTACGTGGTTCTGCAAGTGACCTTGCCGCCAGCCGACAGCGAGGAAGCCAAACACCTGTATGAACAGATGCAGGACAAGCTCGGGTTCAACCCGCGCGCGACAATGGGGGTAGCCTGATCCCATGAATGAAAAAGACACATCGACACCCGCCGTCGAACTGATCGACGAGCAAACAACATTCACCCTGGTTGAACTGTGCCGTTCCTGTGCCGTCGAAGCCGAACTCATCGAAGCGCTGGTGGAGCAGGGCATACTGGAGCCTATGGGCAGACGTGGCAGTCACTGGTGTTTTCCCGCCAGCAGTCTGCGGCGCACGCGCATCACACTGCACCTGCAGCGCGACCTGGGGGTCAATCTGGCCGGTGCCGCCCTTGCCCTTGAGCTTCTCGAACGCATCGATGCACTCGATGCTCGTCTACGTATGAAGATCGGCATTCACCAGGATATACCGTAGGAGCGGCCCCTTTATGCCCGGCGGGTTAACGGGTGCTGGCCGCGATTCGCGTCGAAGGACGACGCTCCTGCTGAGTAAACATTTGAACAGACAAGAGGTGAACAATGAAAACAACGTCTGGTTTTATAACATTTCTGATACTGGCAGTCAGCGCGGGTAGTGTCACGGCTGGATCGATACGTTGTCAGGGTGAAGTGATACGTGATGATCAGATTAAACCGCTGACCGAAGCCCAGGTGCGGGAAAAATGCGGTAAACCTGTCGCTGAGGACTACCACGTTCTGACCTACAAGACGGAAGCAAATGTATTAAAGGTGTTACGTTTTAATGATGCTGGCAACCTTGAGAATATTACCGAAGAAGTTGCGAAATAGGATCTTTAGTTGGCTATGCAATTTATGAGATTCACGCGGTCGGTTTTCCAGAGGGTGATGTTCTATGTCGCTATGGTTTTATTGGTGTCCGCGTGTTCGACCAGTGGTGGCACGCGTCTGACCATCGATACCCGCGACGTACCAGCTATTAAGTACGTGCCAAAAGAAGTAACGGCGATGCTTAAGGATCTTGGCTACGAGGCTGTTGCCGAACCTGATGCTGAAAGATGGGCGCGAAATTTCGAAGACTACAAAGCGCAGTTCAGGGCCCGGGACAACGCGAACATCATGGTTGATGTGGATTTTAAACTGATCAACCAGTTGACTGGTATTCATCTTTATAACACGACCGAAAAGACACCGGGTGCCGCAACAATGCAGCGTTACGAGATACTGAAGAAGCGCGTGGAATGGGAGTTTGGCGTGGACAGTGTGAAATAACCATTTGCGTTAGCAATAGTGCAATCTTTAATACAAAGGAGTTATGTGATGAAGTTAATACGTTATCTGGTCGCGTTGACGGCAGCAACTGCTTCAACTCTGGCGCTGGCCGCGGTGCCGCCAGATCAAAAGGTCATTACCACGGAAGACCTTATCGAATTATGCAGCGTGAGCGCAGATGATCCGGCATACCCGGCCGCGATGGGGTTTTGCCTGGGCTACATCGATGCTGCCATGGATTATCATGCGGCACTCACCGCGGGACCCAAGTACGATCCCATTGCCTGCCCGGAAACGGCGGTGACCCGGGAAGAGGTGGTCGTCGTATTGATGGATTGGTCGAAGCGTAATACGCAGCATCTCAAGAGCGAAGCGCCGGTGGTGGGTGTCATGCGAGCGAGCGCTGAAAAATGGCCCTGTTCGTAACAATGAGAGACAGTGATAAGGAGTTGATGATGAAGACACGTAATCTGGTTTTGGCCTGTTGCTTCGCAATTAGTCTCTCAGGCTGTGCGAATATGAGCTCGGGTGAGCAACGCACGCTGTCGGGTGCAGGTATTGGCGCCGCTGCTGGTGCCCTGGTCGGTAGTCTGGCAACCGGTCGGCCATTGACGGGCGCGGCATTCGGTGCAGCGGCTGGCGCTGCGGGTGGCTGGCTGTACGATCGCCACGAGAAATCTGAAGGTAATTGATAAAAGGGGGCAGATCCTTTTTCCGTTTACAGCTGATAGCATTTACATAGAGGATTCAAACTTCATGGAAAGCTTCGTCGGCCATGCACTATCGGTTTTCATGGGTTTTTTCGCCATTATGAATCCCATCGCCAATACACCGGTATTTCTGGGGCTGACCGCCGATGACAGCCCGGAGATTCGCCGTGCTGTCGCACGCAAGGCCATGCTGTTGAGTTTTATTATTATCGTGGTCTTCTGTGCAGCAGGGAAACTTATCTTCGAATTGTTTGGTATCACGCTGCCTGCATTTCGTATCACAGGCGGACTGTTGGTATTTCTGGTTGGCTATCATATGCTTCAGGGTGAACAATCCAGCGTTCAGCATCCAACGGAAGACGATAAAGCACAAAGTAAAGATGCGCAGTTGGAGGTCGCGATCTCTCCGCTGGCATTACCGATACTTGCCGGTCCAGGAACCATCGCGACAGCGATGAACTTTGCCTCCGCAGGCGGCGTGAGCGAGTTTGGCGTTACCATTGCGGCGTTCTTTCTTCTTTGCCTGATTACTTATGTCTTCTTTGTGTCCGGCGAGCGCTTTGTCAGCTTTATCGGCGTGAACGGGATTAAAGTGATCACGCGCATTATGGGATTGATTCTGGCAGTGATTGGCACACAGATGGTGATCGCCGGAATCACTGGCGCTATCAAACTGGCCCAGACCGGGTAGAAGAATCGAAAGAATCGGGGTCGGAGAGCAATATTCCCTAATAAACGCTCGCGCAAGGATCATGGCATTGTCTGTATATTAGGGAATATTGCTCTCTGACCCCTATTTAATTTGTGATTATGCTTTCTATAAAAGCTAAGGAATCCATCAAAACCGCCCTGGCGATGACCATCGCCTATGGTATCGCCCTGTCAATGGACTGGGACCGGCCCTACTGGGCTGGGTTCGCGGTGGCTTTTGTCAGTCTGGCATCTATCGGGCAATCGATGAACAAGGCCGCTTTTCGGATGTTCGGGACGCTGGTGGCGGTGGTGGTGTCGTTTATCTTTATCTCCCTGTTTGCCCAGGAGCGCTGGGCCTTCATACTGATCCTTTCCATCTATGGCGGTTTTTGTGCCTATATGATGAATGTCAGTAAGCGCGCGTATTTCTGGCAGGTATGCGGCTTTGTGGTGGTAATTATCTGTCTGGATGCCGGACCGGACCCGGTTAACGCTTTCAACATCGCGATATTGCGTACCCAGGAAACCGGGCTGGGTATCCTGGTATACAGTCTGGTGGCGATTTTTCTCTGGCCCAGCAAGAGCAGTGCGACGTTCAATGCTGCTGCCGCTGATCTGGCTGCTACCCAACACCAGTTCTACCAGGCATGTCTTGGTTTAATGCGCGGGCAGGGAAATGCTGAAGAGGTTCAGGGCCTGGGTGCGAAGGAAGTTCAGGCAAAAACTCACTTTGATCAGTTACTGGATGCAGCGGAGACAGACAGCTACGATGTCCGGGTACTGCGGCGATCATGGCGGCGTTATCAGCACGAAGCTGCGGAACTGATGCAGACCATGGGGCGCTGGCGGGATGGCTTTACCGACGTTCAGTCACTGGATCTGCAGCAGCTGTTACCGGATATCAAGGCCTTTGATGACGAGCTTGATACTCGCCTGGAGCAGATCGCTACTATGATGGCCGGCGCAGCCCCCGGGCAGGTGCCGCAGGCGATGGAGCTGGTGCCAGACAGGGACGCGGTGCAGAGCCTGTCCCATTTTCATCGGGCCGCCCTTGTGGTCACGCGCTCACGCTTGCTGAAGGTGGAGCAGTTGACCCGTTCGTTGTTCGAGGCGGTCAGCGAACTCAAGGGATACGATACCGCAATTGCCTCGGCCGAAGCACCACCCGCAACGGCAGCGGTAATCTTGCCGGACCTGGATAGCCTGGCGAACGTTGTTCGCTACGTGGCGATACTCTGGCTTGCCTGGCTCGCGCTGATGTACGTTAATGATCTTCCCGGCGGCGCCGGTTTGGTGTCCTTTGCCGGCGCATTGGGGATAGCCATCGTTAATATGCCGCAATTATCGGTTTCGAGGCTGATTGTGCCGGCCACCACCAGCGTTTTGTTCGCCGCTGTCGTTTATATTTTCATCATGCCAGAACTGTCGAGCTTTTTCGGTCTCGGTCTGCTGATTTTTGCGGCGACTTTTGCCATCTGCTACCTGTTCGCCGAACCCAGGCAAATGCTGGGAAGAGCATTGGGGCTGGCCATGTTTGTCACCATCGCCTCCATATCCAATGAGCAGAGTTACAATTTTCTCAGCGTCGCCAACACGGCCTTGATGTTTCCACTTATCTTCCTGCTGCTGGCGGTCACGGCCTATATTCCCTGGTCACCACGCCCGGAACGGGCTTTCGTGCGGCTGCTTGGCCGCTACTTCCGCAGCAGCGAATACATGATGTCGGCCGTGCGCTGGGATCAACCGCAGGCAGCTACCTGGCGGGAGCGCTGGGAAAAGGCATTTCATGCAAGAGAGATCGCGACGCTGCCAGCTAAACTCGGTACCTGGAGTCCGCACCTCGATAACTGGGTACTGTCCGATGCTTCGCCGGAACAGGTGCAGGCGCTGATGACCAGCCTGCAGTCGTTGACCTACCGGATGCAGCAGCTGGTTGAGCAAGGCGACAGCCCGCAGGCGCCATACCTGGTGCAACACTTGCTCGAAGATTTCCGCGCCTGGCGGCTTGGGATACAGGCCGTCCTGCAAGGGCTGGCGCAGAACCCCGCCGGTGCGGAGGGCGATGCGCTACGCGCCCGTCTGGATAGTGTTCTCGAACGCCTCGAAGATAAAATCAAAACTGCCTTGAACACGACGGCCGAAGGACAGTTCAGCGATCAGGACGCGGAAGAATTCTACCGCCTGCTGGGCGCATATCGGGGTGTGTCGGAAGCACTGGTCGATTATGCCGATAACGCCGACGCTATCGACTGGGAGCCTTGGCGCGAAGAGCGCTTCGCCTAACCCGGGTCAGAGAGCAATATTCTCTAATATACGCTCGCGCAAGGATCATAGTATTAACGGTATATTAGAGAATATTGCTCTCTGACCCCTATTTGATACAGTAACGGAATCTATGCTGACTCCAATCCCACATGAATTCGCCCTTGGCGGGGTATATATGCCGCCGCTGCTGGTGGCCGCAGTTTTCGGCATGATGGCAGCATTACTGACAACAAACCTGCTCAACCGCTACCGCTTGTCGAAGTACTTTTTCTATCCACCGGTGGTGTCTTTGGCATTGGTGATTCTTTATACCCTGTTTATCGGCACATTCATTATCGGGACCTGACGCGTGAAAGATTCTAAAAAATATATGCTCACCGGGACCGTGGTACTGATCACTGTAGCCGCCATACTGCTCAAGTACTGGGACTATGTGGTTAATCCCTGGACACGCGACGGACAGGTGCGCGCCGATGTCATTCAGATTACACCACGGGTGTCCGGGCCAATCGTCAAGCTGGCTATTGAAGATAACCAGTTGGTGAAGGCGGGCGATCTGCTGTTCGAAATCGATCCGCGCACCTTCGCGGCCAACGCGGCGCAGGCAAGCGCGCAATATGACAAGGCCAAAGACAATTATTTCGCCCAGGGGAAACAGGTCGAGGCAGTCGAGGCGCAGGTCGAAGTCGCGCGGGCTTCGCTGGCGCAGGCAAGCGCTGCCATCAAGCAGGCCGATGCCGAGATCGAGCAGAACGAGGCTGAGTACCAGCGGCAGAAAGAGTTGTTGCCGAAGAAGGCGACTTCGCAAAAATCGGTAGACCGTGCCAAGGCCAACTACCAGGTCGCGGTGCAGCAGCGTCTGGGCGCAGTCGCCAGCCTTGCCCAGGCAAAGGCGTCGCTGCTCGAGAGTGAAGCTGACCTGGCGGAGGCCCGTGCAACGCTCGGTGCCGCCGGGGATGACAATGCCAGTCTGCGTGAGGCGCAAGCCGCACGGGAGGAGGCGGAACTCAACCTCGAGTTCACCCGGGTCAGGGCGCCGGTAGATGGCTATGTCACCAATCTCAATCTGCGGCTTGGCAGCCAGGCGGTGGCCAACCAGCCGGCGCTGGCGTTGGTCGATATCAATAGCTACTGGGTGCACGGTTTCTTCAAGGAAACCCTGGTTGGGGATATCGGTAAAGGCGATAAAGCCATCGTGACGTTGATGAGCTACCCGGATAAACCGATAACAGGCCGCGTCGACAGCCTGGGCTGGGGTATCGCTCAGGACGATGGCAGCACCGGTGAAGATCTGTTGCCCAATGTCAGCGCGACGTTCGAGTGGATCCGTCTCGCGCAGCGCGTGCCGGTGCGCATTCATCTGGATGAGTTGCCCGAAGGTATCGAGCTACGGGTTGGCACCACGGGTTCGGTACTGGTGATGACCGGTAGCGCGGATAGTGATCATGACAAGTCGGTGCCGCCCGTGCCGAAAGCACTCCAGTAGGGAAGTCGGAATGGGTCATGCGTTAAAGCCAATGCATAAACCTTGCTGTAGGAGCGGCCTCCTGGCCACGATTCGCGCCGGAGATGGCGTTTATAACCTGAAGGTCACAAGTGCCCGGCACGGGTGCTCCTACAGGTTAAAGACTATTCTCCTGTTTGTGTTGGCAGCCTTGATAGCTTCCGGCTGCGCGCTGGGTCCTGACTATAAAACGCCGGACGCACCCGTCGAGACAGACTGGATCGAAGCTGAAAATACGCGCATATCGAACAAGCAACCGGTTGATCCTGAATGGTGGAAGACGGCGTTCAGTGATCCGGTGCTGGATCGGTTGGTCGAGACGGCATTGCAACAGAACCTGTCACTGCGCTCGGCAGGGCTGCGCGTGCTGCAGGCACGACAGCTGCTGGCCATCGCCATCGGCAATCAATACCCGCAACAACAGCAGGCTACCGGTTCGGCGTCCAAGCAACGCGAGCAAGGCTCGACCTTCGAAGACTACAGCCTCGGCCTGAATCTCACCTGGGAAGCGGATTTCTGGGGACGTTTCAGTAGCCAGGTGGAATCCTCCTCTGCACAGCTCGATGCCAGCATTGCCGATTACGACGGCGCACTGGTGTCACTGGTCTCGCAGGTGGCACAAAACTATATTCTCATCCGTACTACCCAGGCGCGGCTCGAGGTTGCCAGGAAGAGTATCAAGCTGCAGGCGGAAAGTTTGCGCGTTTCCACGGCAAAATACGAAGCCGGTGAAGTCAGCGAACTGGATGCAGACCAGGCCGAGACCCTGCTGAACAATACCAAAGCCACGGTGCCTGCGCTGGAGACCTCCCTGCAGCAGTTCAAGAATGCGCTGGCAGTTCTGCTCGGCAAGCCGCCTCACGATATGAATTACCTGCTGGGTGAGACAGGTGCGATTCCCACCGCACCGGCGACAATCGCCCTGGGTATGCCGCAGGACCTTATCCGGCAACGACCTGACATTCGCAGCGCCGAACGCCAGCTCGCGGCCCAGAGCGAGCAGATCGGCATTGCCGAGACTGACTTGTACCCGGCATTTGCTATCGGCGGGTCGATCGGTACCAATGCCACGGATACCGGCGACCTGTTCAACAATGATAGCAAGACCTGGAACCTGTTCGGCGCGTTCCAGTGGAACATTCTCAATTACGGCCGTCTCAAGAGTAATGTCAGGTTCCAGGACGCGCTGTTCCAGCAGTTGCTGGTGGATTACCAGGACACGGTTATTCAGGCACAGGGCGATGTCGAGAACGCCATTGTTGCCTATCTCAAGTCACACGAACAGTTTGCGTCATACAAAGTGGCCGCCGCTGCATCCACGCGATCGGTGAACGTGTCGACTGCCCAGTACCAGAACGGCATGATTGATTTCAATACCGTCATCAGCACCCTGAACGCTGACGCGGACCAACAGGATCTGCTTGCCTCGACGCAGGGCAGCGTTGCCACCAACCTGGTTCAGGTCTACCTGGCGCTTGGCGGCGGTTGGCAGGTTCGCGATAACAAGGATCCGGTTGAATTATTGCCTGCGGACATGAAGGACGAGATGCGGGAAAGAACCGGGGCGTGGAAGCGGGTGCTTGAGTGAGGCGTGTCTACTACGGCCAGCTACGCCTTCAAGATGACGCACGGCGGCCCGAAGCCTATAGAGCAGATGATTGAATGACGCTGCTCCGATGATGCGCTCCTTCCTACATCTATTGCCGCTGTTTCCGCGCTAATGAGTTTGCAGGTGCGCAAGGCGCTCGAATCGGATAAGCAAGCAATCTCGGATGTAATCATTGCCGCATTTGGTGACGTGCAGGGGCAAGAAATTGCGGATCTAGTTACTGGTTTATTGGTAGATCCGAGTGCGCAACCATTGTTATCGCTCGTTGTGACTGCCGATGATAATATTGTTGGGCATATTCTTTTCACGAACGCACGAATTAAACATTCTCAGCGGACAGTTTCTTCAGCAATTCTTGCTCCTCTGTCAGTGCACCCGGAATACCAAAATCAGGGCATCGGAGGTCGACTTATAAAAGAAGGACTAAAACAGCTGAAGGCGGCGGGCGTTGAACTGGCATTTGTGCTCGGGCATCCCGGGTATTATCCGAAGTATGGCTTTTCCGCCGCTGGGATAAAGGGATTCGACGCACCGTATCCAATCCCGCCTGAAAATTCGGGTGCCTGGATGGTCCAGGAACTTCATCCAGGGATTATTGCGTGTATTCGTGGGCAAGTGAAGTGCGCAGAGGCGCTCAATGATCCAAAGTATTGGAGGGAGTCAACACAGGATGATCGCTAACAAGGCGCTGCTCCGGGCGGCAATTCCGCTACGCTCCATTGCCTCCGGGCAAAGTGGTGAGGCAGACAGAGAGGGCCATCGCCCTTGAAGTAGACAAAACGGCTGCTGCGGCTTTTGGACATGATATGGCTGAAGACCTGCTTGGGCGCTAGCAAGCGGATCGTCTTTCAAGCCGGGCTTGACAGTATCGAATTTAGAAGAAAACAACACTCTGTCTATAGACATCCGGTGAGCCGAGCTTGATAATAGTCGTAACGCTTTCTCCCCAGGAAGCGTTTTTGGTCGTACTCTCCCCCCCTTGAGTGCGGCTATTTTTTTGCCTCAGCTTCGTGCGAGGTTTTCTGTTTTTGGGAATGGCTGGTTCTGGCCGATCATCGCCGACTGGGAACCCTGCATCAGCGGGACTTTTTGTTTCCGGGGAACGATAACTATTTGCGGTATCCGGTCATTCATATAAGCGAGTTAGGCTTGCCAATATCTGACAAATCAAATGCCGACTATTATAAATAATCACTCCTAAGGGGCAGTCTTCTCGGATTACGAGCCTGGTAACCGTCTGATGTGGGCCATGTGGAATATAAAGAAAGGGTTTCGAGCGATAGTGATGGTCGGTCAAGTTTCCCAAGTTGTGCCCACATTGTGCCTAACTTGAAACCAACTCTAACCCACCTAGACCAAATGCATGATATTCCTGGAAGTGTGAAACCTAACTAGCAACAGCGGGTTAGTAGGTCTCCGCTGATCCTGGTTGGTTTCAGTATGGGTGGAGGCGGCGGGAATCGAATTTGCGTCCATACCTTAAAAACATCAATAAAAACAAATAGTAATAATTTTACGCGTCTGATTTGGGACGGTGCCGGGGTAGTCGTAAATTGATGCCAGTAAATGGCCAGTTACCACCCCCCAAGTTGTCGTTCAAGCTGCCGAAAAACACCATAGTATTTCATCAGTGTTTTCTCTATCGAAAATAGTCTAATCGGGGATGTGTTTGCGTGTCGAAAAGAATGATTAATATTTTGGTGGCAAGTTCAACTGAAACGGTTTCTTCCATCGAGCAGGCACTGCAAGATTATACCCCAGATATTGTTATCCACCGCGTCGACAAGAAACATGAGCTTGAGCAGGCGATGGATAGCCGAGATTGGCACCTTGTATTTAGTGACCTGGAACGCCATGACTTTTCTGCTCTAGAACTCACCGAGCAACTTTGCAATAGAAGCCTTGATACCCCCGTTATCCTGATTGAAGAAACAGGTTCTGAAGATATTGCCGTCCGTTGTCTCGAATTTGGTGTCGACCTGTTCATCAGTTGCAACGAACAGTGCTTTCAGCGTCTTCCAACCTTGGTTGATGTGCTCCTAAAGCGTGCAGAAAAAGAAAAAGCGCGGCGCTTGATGGAGAAAGAGTTGAGGGAGAGCAAGGAGCGTTATACCGATATATTTGATAATACCAGCGACCTGATTCAGTGCGTGGCACCGGATGGCTCCTTACTCTATACAAACAGGGCATGGCGAGAGGCTATCGGCTACAGCGAAGAAGAAGCTCAGTCACTGAATCTTCTCGATGTTTTACATCCAGAAAGCAAACTCTGTTGCACGGACAGATTCGCGCGTTTAAATCGCGGAGAAACACTATCTTCTATTACCTTTAAGTTTGTATCAAAAACCGGTGACACGATTCATCTTTCCGGTGATTGCGGTTCGATCATAAGGGATGGGGAAACGATTTCGAGCCGAGGTATTTTTAGAAATATTACCGAGACAGTTAAAGCTGAGGAAGCTTTACGTGCGAGCGAAACTCGCTATCAGGCCTTGTATGAAAATGCTCCGGATATTTATACATCCATTAATCCGGCCGGAGTCATTCTATCCATTAACCGCATTGGCGCTCACATGCTTGGGTATGAGGTTAACGAGCTGGTTGGTGAATCGGCAGGGAATGTCATTCATCCTGAAGATCAGCAAGCTGTATTCCAGTATATTGAGAAGCACTTTGAAAAATCTGGACCAGATGATGGCATTGAATATCGAAAAGTCAGGAAAGATGGCTCGAATTTGTGGGTGCACCAACGCGTTAGCCTGGAACGGGGGGCAGAAGAACCAAGGCTATTGGTCGTCTGTCGCGATGTCACTGAGAAACGCAAGTTAGAAGAACAGCTGTCTTATCAGGCCACTCACGACGCGCTCACCAATCTGATCAATCGGCGCGAATTCGAGCATCGGCTGCGTAAGATGCTATCCGGTAACGCTACTTCGACAGATAACCATGTGCTGTGTTACTTGGACCTTGATCAATTCAAGGTGATTAATGATACCTGCGGACATATCGCCGGAGATGAACTGCTTCGCCAGATAGCCGGTCTGCTGAACGGACAGATGCGCTCACGTGACACTCTTGCCCGGCTAGGAGGCGATGAGTTCGCTGTACTAATGGAAAGTTGTCCTATAGAAAAAGCAACTCGTTTAGCCAATAGAATGCGGGAGGTTATCGAGGAATTCCGGTTTCACTGGCGGTCGCGTCGGTTTTCAATTGGCGCAAGTATCGGGATAGTTCCTATAAAGGATGGGTTTACCATTGAAGACGCGCTGAGTTTGGCGGACTCTGCATGTTATGCCGCTAAAGAACAAGGAAGAAACCGTATTCACGTATATCACGCAGACGATCCAGCTGTCGCAGGCCAGGTTAACGATATGCGATGGGCTGCCAGAATCAGCGAAGCCATTGAGAAGAATCAGTTTAGTCTTTATGCTCAGCCAATTCACTCTTGTTGTTCGCCTACTGACGGCGATCGGTATGAAATACTGCTGCGTCTTAGCGACGCCGACCAGGCAATCTGTCCTGGAGCATTCATGCCAGCTGCCGAACGCTATAACCTATCTACAAAAATCGATTACTGGGTATTGGACAATGTGATTCAGTGGTTTGATGAGCATGCTGATGCTTTAAATCGCCTAAAACTATGCTCTATCAATCTCTCAGCGTTATCCCTGTGTGATGAAGCCTTCCTGCATCATGTGCTCACACAGCTGGAAAATTCGGCATTATCGCCGAGCAAGATATGCTTTGAGATAACTGAAACAGCCGTCATCTCCAACCTTTCACAGGCTATAGATTTCATTACGATCTTACGAGAAGCTGGCTGTCATTTTGCGCTGGATGATTTTGGAAGCGGATTGTCATCCTTTGCGTATCTGAAGAACCTCCCGGTAGACATGGTGAAGGTTGATGGAGCGTTTATCCGGAACATCGCCAATAACGAAATAGATTTGGCCATGGTTAAGTCGATTTCTGAGATCGTTGGTAAGATGGGCATGCAAACAACCGCTGAATGCGTGGAAGACACAGAGTCATTAACTATGCTTAAGACAATCGGGGTCGATTTTGTGCAGGGCTATTACCTGTCCAAACCTCTACCCTTAAGTCAGGTGGCAGATGTTTCAGAGGCTAAAGGTGGCGACGTTTTACAACTTGTACGATAAAGTTTCTATCTGGCAGTATCAGATTGGCACTCAGACAGATATGTCTGCTCGAAACCTGCGGTGAGTTTTCAATCGATCAACGCAACACAGGCATTAAACCGTTCCCCCGATGCACAACAACCCGCTTTTCGGTGGTCCGTGCTGGGTGCGAGATGTTTGATTAAATATACTCGGCATCCGGCCTGGACTCGCTAGCGTGAATCCATTGCCATGCTTCGCTGGATTCAGATAGTGGTTTCAACTTGAAGGATTAGATACTGCTCCAAAAGAGGAGGATTACAATGCGACATAAGGCCACATGGCTATTTGTCGTAGGCGCCTAATGACAGAATATGCCAGATTGACAGTTATTTGCGTTTTGGCGATGGAAGCAGCGTGATTGTGCCCATCTGTTGCCTGACGGGCCCTAGGGTTCGGCAGCGGAGGATGCCCCGTTGACGGGCAGCTTGTTGATCAGATTTTCGGCGATTTCTTCCACCACCAGTTGAAAGGTAACGGGTATTTCCTTGGAAGTATCCCAGGCATAGTTCAACTCCTCGGTGCCTTCCCAGACGATGCTGCCCAACTCACTGTTCCAGATCTGCAGGAACAGTCGGATATTCGCCTCCTTGGTCTGGAACAAGCGCAGGCCGAGAAGGTTGAAGCGGCCCTTCGAGCTCTGGTTGAAGCTTGAGAGTTTCAACTGGGCAAGATACTGGACGCCGGTGATCTGCCCCACCTTGCGCAGTGACTCCTGCTTGAATATGCCGGTATCGCTGTAATCCACGTACATCTGCTTATATTCATCGGCCATGTTCGCCTGATTGACCGCGCTCAGGACCTCGGGAAGGCTGACGACACGAATATCAGGACGTTGCTTTTCCAGCCGGCTGGCAAATATAAATGCCAGGCTTTGTATATCCTGTTCCTGTCCGGTCACGGTCGAAGGCGTAATGAAACCCAGGCCGTGTGCTTCCAGGCCGCAGCACCTCAGCGAAATGTCTTTGTATTTTACAGTGGCATGTATCTGGTCTGTCGAACAGCCCCCGCTGAATGCCAGCGCCAGCACGATAAACGCAGCCGTGCACAGCGACCGTAAAGTATGGAAGGAGAGCTGACAAGCAGGCTTTAACATCATGTATTGTAACATTGTTTATATTTAACCTTGAGTCCGGAACTTCGCATTCTCCGGCATGTATTAGCGTATACCGATATTCTCACTTCATTTGAACCTGTAAACAACCACAAATGGCAATTTCGTATTACCAGACGTAAAGCTTAACCGTAAGCATGTGGCGATCTTCGGGCCGCTTTTTTTATTCGGGGATGGCAACTGTTGGCCGAACTTCACCGCACGCAGCTGAGCCAGGTAGTTGCTTCTTCCCCGTCACGAACGGCAAGTTACCGACCGAACCCGGTACTACATGAAAGCCTTATATAAGATTTCACTAATCGGTTGAAATCGCAACCCGAAGCTGTCGTTTGCGAGTTGTGCCATTGTCATCTCAAGCCTGATTACCCCGCACGATCAACGAGGATCAGAGTTAGCCTTGCTAAATAATTCTGTCGCTCGTTGAGCGCGTCCGGTGACTTTTGCCGACGTGATCACATTTGTCTGATTTTTCTGATCGCCTGTATCACTGATTGGAACACGTTCCCCACTCATTCGTAGAACTGAGAGAGATATCACATTGATAGAGCGGTACCTGTCACCGCAATCGATAAGTCCACGGCATAAGATGTGACCCGACGTGGCCTGATCAGCGTTACTAACAGTCTGCAAATCGCTGAGGTTTTATTGGCTACCTGCTTTGATCAGCATGGTTAGTGTGGAAAGGACAACATTGTGAGTAAATACATCGATCAGATCGGAAAGATCAGCATGACGTCTGTCGTCGGCCTGCTCATGTGCGCGCTGAGCAGCGCGCCGGCGCAAGCGGGTTCACGCGAGAAAGTGCTCGCCGTTACGGTGCAGGGTGACGGCACCGTGACCAGTTCTCCAGGCGGCGTGAGTTGCCCGGCCGACTGTGCCGAGTCCTACAAAAGGCAAAGGTACGTAACCCTGACCGCGTCAGCCGGCCCCGATGGTAGATTCCTGGGCTGGGAGGGTGCTTGCGCTGGAACCCGGCCAACCTGCAAGGTAAGGTTGCGACGATCGAGCAACGTTACCGCTTTGTTCGATGAGCCGCACGGCAACGAAACCACCCTGAACAGCGGGGGCGGTCTACCAGAGACGGATCCTGCACCGGAGCAAGTCAGCGCCCCCGATGGTCAAGCCACCGTGCCTGATACCGGGACGACAGAGACCATCACCATCCAGCTAGGCTGGCCGGCTTTCAGCGTCCAATAACCAGCGGCTGTTACGGTGTCGTCCGGCGCAGCGCGCCTGGATTTTCGGTACGTACCCGCAGACCCTCCCCAAACGGTCGTTTGTGGCCGAACCAGGAAGTACAGGAACCTCGCATCAGCGGGGTATTCTGTGTCAGGGAATGGCAACTGTTGGCCCAACTAAGACCTACAGCCTGATTCTATACAAGATTCCTCTAAAAGGCGGGAGTCGACCCTGAAGAGACATTCGAGCGTGTTTTTGGTACGGCAAATATCGGGCACAATTCGGACATTAGAAAGCTTAGGGGATGATGGCAAGACGTAGGTTCCTTCGTTACCTTTGGATGGTCCGTTGATGAGTCATGGTAAGGCGTTTATTTTTCTTATACTCAAGGCGAAGGTGGGGGTGGACGTTGAGCGTATCTCAGACAGGCTCGGCAGTGCCGCGACCAGATGGCTCAGCGCTGCAGTGCTCAGGCGCTCCGCAGTCGTGTGATGCGCACCAGCCCGATGGCCAGCAGAGGCAGTGCCAGGGTGATCAGCATCGCCGTGACCAACAGCCAGCCGAGCTCGCTGTAGTCAGCCGCCACCTGGATGGCACCGGTGGCGCGATCGGTTACCTCGCGGGTAATCGTATACACTTGGTTGAGGTACTTGGTGCCGAGCTGCGAGGCGGACAGGGCCAGGTTGGTGAAGGATGCCATCACCGCGAAGAAGGTGGCCTTGAGGTGCGCCGGCGCCGAGTTGGCGATCCAGGCCAGCATGGGGATCATCGCCACTTGGCCCAGCGGGGACTCCAGCGCGGTGTTCACCAGCGCGATGAAATGCGCATCCACCACGCCGCCGGTGAACGCAGCGGTCCACTCATGCAGGCCGTAGTACATGCCGACCACTGGCAGGTACAGGATGGTGCTAACAACTGTCAGAAAGGCCACCACGTAGGCGATGGAACGCTCCGCCATGAAACGGCGGAACAGGAACATGCCGAACAAAGCCAGGCTGGCGCCGATCAGCGACAGCACCGAAATGAATTTCTGGTCGAAGGCCAGCTCGTCGATCATCCACCAGGTTTCGCCGGGCCCGGGACCCGGCATGGCGCGGTACACGAAGATGATGATGGCGGTACCCACCAGGACCCTGCGTGCCGCGGGCTCCAGCACTTTCACCAGGCGCCGCATAAGAAACACCACGATCGCCAACGAGCCGATGAAGATGATCTCCTGGTTGAACGGGATGTCGCTCAGGCCCATCGACACCGTGAATACCACGAACACCAGGCTGCCGCCCAGAATCCACCAGTTCGGCGCGGTGCGCTCCAATTGGCCATGTACCAAGCCCCATGCCTCACTGCTGGCGATCCCGCTGCGTCGTAGCTCACGTAAGTGGCGCAGCTTCAGCCAGGCGGCAAGCAGAACACCCAGCACCGACACCACCGGGATCAGCAGCGCCATCTCATAGATGCGGATGTACACCGCCAGCTTGTCGGCCTCGGACATGCTGTCCACGTCCGCGAACATGTAGATGTTTAACAGCGACACCAGCACCCCACCGCCGACCAGTGCAACTCGGCCAAGTGTCTGCATGGTGGTGTGCATCAGGCGCAGCTGGCCATCGGGCAGGGCGCGGCCCTTGGCATCCACCCGCGGCACCGCCTCCACGGTCATGGCGTCGGCCACCACGTCCTGCACAACGTAACCGATCGGCCCCAGCAGAACACTGACCACGAACCAGGCGCCCACCGGCATCACGGTGGCCATGGCATCGGGCGAGGCAAGCAGGCCGATCATGATCAACAGGCTGCCGGTGAGCAGCCCCGCGCCCAGAAATACCAGCCCGGCCTTGTAGCGCCAGATCAGGTCAACCAGGTGGCCCAGCGGCATCTTCAACGCCCAGGGGATACCGGCCCAGAACCCCAGCGCGGCGAGGAACTCGGCCGACAGGCCCAGGTAGTCCTTGACGAAGAAGGTGCCGACGATGGCGGTCAGTCCGGACACGCCGTAGGCCAGGTAGACCATCAGGGGCGGCAGGTAGGACAGGCGCAGCTCGCGCCCCAGTTCAAGGATGTTGCGGTCAAACCACTGGTAGGCGCGCGTCAGCATAAAGGTGTTCTTGGTGTTGGCGGTACAGCGCTCGGCAGCGCGGAGAGTGAGCCATGATAAGCATTCCGGGGCTGTCAGCCAAGCCATTCCAATGGCAATGACCCAAGCGGCTGTGTCAGGATTCCGATTGGCTTGACGCCCGGGATAAGTGGTACATAGGTGGGCAAACGGTTGGATAGTGAGCGCAATAGCGCAGGATTTCGAGGTGGAGGGCCTCGGTCCCTTGGTTATCCTTGGATGGTCCGTTGACGAGTCATGATAAGGCGTTTATTTTGCTTATGCTGATGTCGACAGAAACATCAATGTCTGGAAACTGTAGGTGAATCTGCCGTTCGAAGAAAGCACCCGCATGTCGGCTTGTGGCCGAACTAAGGCCTACAGCCTGATTCCGTATAAGCATCCGCTAACAGGCGGGAGACGACCCATACCGGAAGTTCTAGGTTTTGGCTTAAGCGTCTTAAAGGCGGTGGAAAGCGGTCGTTTAGAAGATTCTCGTACATTTGTAGGGAAGAAGGCATCGGTTCCAGCAAGTCTGCGGCCGGCGAGCCGGGCGCCGGTCCCTTCCTTACCCGTGGATGATCCGTTGACGAGTGATCTAAAGGGCATTTATTTTTCCTATACTCTAAACAAGCTAGAATAGATCTGCCGATGATTGAAAGAGTCTCAAAAGAAATGACCGTTCTGTTCGCCGATGTCGCGGGCAGCGTCGAACTGTACTCGGCACTGGGCGACCTTAAGGCCCATAGCCGTATCGTGCATTTTCTGCAATCCACGACGGCGCTGATCGAACACCACCAGGGCCGGGTTGTCGAGACAATCGGTGACGAAATCATGTGCGCATTCAACAATACAGACAGTGCACTGGCCGCTGCATGCGCTATTCAGGAAAGTACGCGGAGCGAGCGGGAGCTGGCTCTGGATGTGCGGGTGGGCTTTCATAGTGGCTTGACGGGTGTGGAAAACGGGCACCCGTTTGGTGACACGGTCAATGTCGCTGCACGGGTTGTTGCGCTCGCCAAGGCCGGCCAGATTATGTTCACCGACCATGCCTACCAGCAGCTGTCAAATGCGAACAAGTTCCGAACGCGCTATTTCAGTGAAGTCTATATCAAAGGTAAACGCACACCTTATATAATTCACCAGGCTCTTTGGGGCCAGGAAGACGGGACGATAATGTTCCAGCGCAACGTCGCCAAACCGGTAGAGCGACGATATCAGGTCAGCCAGTTTTACCTGCGATACAGGGATACCGAAGCGGCACTCAGTGAAGGAATAGAGCTGCTTCTGGGACGTGGAGAACAGTGTGGTCTGAGAGTGGATTCAGAAGCCACTTCGAGAATTCACGCAACTGCTAGATGCCAGGGTGGCAAACTGGTTCTGACCGACAGAAGCTCCAACGGGACATTCGTCAAGACCCTGTCTGGAAATCGTTCCTCGGATGATTCGGAATTGTTCTTCCATCACGATGAGTGGATAACCACCTGCAATGGTGTTATCAGCCTGGGCAAATCCATTACCAACCACAACAACAGCCTGATTTATTTCAGGTGTTCCTGAACAATCCGTCGGGTGCCGATCCAGACCCGTGTTCACTCCGGGTTTCTTTCACGACAGCTTGATCGCTACGGCCTCAAATCGGTTCCATATCCACTTCATAAGGCCAGTTTTTAATCCCGCCAGCCAGTGATACGGCATCGATATTCTGCTCACGCAAAAAAAATGTGGCGGCTTTACTGCGGCGTCCACCGGGACAATAGACAATGTACCTTGCATCAGCATCCAGTTTGTGTGTTTCATGCGGGGGCCGTTTTACATTGTGCTGTAGGTCTCCTTTTGGCCAGACCACTAAGCGAAAGTACAGGATTTTGGCTTAAAGGTCCGGAATGTACTGCCAGTTCAACCGATCGACGCAACACATGCATTAAAACGTTCTGCCGGTGTCTCGAACTCTAATGTCTTACGTGGCCGCTCATTCAGCTGACGCGCCACTGCATTGAGTTTTGCCTGAGAGTGTACCGACAAGTTCGTACCTTTTGGAAAATACTGCCTCAGTAACCGATTGGTGTTCTCATTGGAGCCACGCTGCCAGGGGCTGCTGGGGTCACAGAAGTAGACCTGTATATCGGTCGCCAGGGTAAAGCGTTGGTGGTCAGCCAGCTCATGTCCTCTGTCCCACGTCAGTGATTTGTACAGCTCACTCGGTAGCTTCTTCGCTTGTTTGATCAGTGCGGACACGACGCTTTCCGTGTCCTTGTTCTTTACCTTGGCCAGCATCGCATAGCGTGTGTGACGTTCGACCAGGGTGGCGATGTAACTGTTGTTCGAGCCTGCAATGAGATCACCTTCCCAATGCCCCGGCACCGCACGGTCCTCCACTGAAGCGGGTCGCTCACGGATGGACACCGCATTCGTGATCTGCCCACGTCCATCCCTTTTCTGATTGGCATGCCGGGAGCGTCGTATCGCACGCTGGGATCTAAGGTGCTGCTGCAGCTCTTTTTTAAGCACTCCACGTGCTTGAATGAACAGACTTCGGTAAATGGTCTCGTGTGACACTTGATGGGACTCGTCTTCCGGGTACTCGCGTTTCAGCCAGCCAGCGATTTGATACGGCGACCACAGTAGCCTGAGCTTGGTTGCTATG
>Ga0316205_10002248_pt1 | contig 20645 bp, 15 predicted proteins | sample 3monthpyrite_MG_FD_204941 | JGI IMG/M metagenome (GOLD analysis project Ga0316205, IMG submission 204941) | Microbial mat bacterial communities from mineral coupon in-situ incubated in ocean water Damariscotta River, Maine, United States -... | ecosystem: Environmental > Aquatic > Marine >... | reverse complement strand
CTGGTTAATGGAAGAAGTGCTTCGGCCAGTGAAATCGTTTCTGGCGGTTTACAGGACTTGGATCGCGCCGTGATTGTTGGTGCTCGAAGTTTTGGAAAAGGCCTTGTACAGCGTCCAAAGAAGCTCACCTATGGGACCCAATTGAAGGTTACCATTTCTAGGTATTATACGCCTAGTGGAAGATGTATTCAGGCATTGGATTACTGGAATAGAGATGAAAATGGCGATCCCGTTCGTTTAGAGCCCAAGGAATACAACAAGTTTACAACCAAAGGCGGACGCACTGTGTATGACGGTGGTGGAATTCTTCCAGACATTGAATTGGAAACGGCTAAGTTTAGCCCCATTACCACTGCTTTATTGAAGGATAGCGCGATTTTCGATTATGCCACAGACTATTACTATAATAATGAAATGGCCGATTGGAAAAATTTCGAGTTTTCTGATTCCGATTTTCAGGATTTTGTCAGCTTTCTGAAGCGGAACGATTTTGAATACGAAACCGAGACAGAAAAAGAATTTGAGAAAGCATTACGCCGTTCTGAAGATGACGATTTAAAAGACGAAATTGAAGCCAGCTACAACGCGCTAATGGCCTCGGTTGACAAAGCCAAAGACAAAGATCTCATTTCTAAAAAAGCAGAGATAAAGTCGCTTATTTCTGACGAGATTTTAAAGCGCTATTTTTACAAACAAGGATTATATGACTATCAAGTGGATAACAATCCTGAAATTTTAGCGGCGGTTTCTGTTTTAAACGATTCAAAAAAATATAGCCGTATCTTGAAATAAGTTCCAAACCACCAACCAAGATGAACGAATTTCTTAATTTTTTCGAAACCATGCCTATTTGGATGAAGGCGGGCTGGGTGTTTTTCACCTTGGCTATCTTTTGGGTTTTGGAGGGTTATTACAACCTTTTTCAGTTGAAATATAAAAAATGGAAGCACGCTAAGGCTAATCTCATTTTGCTTTTGTTCGTGATGATTATCAATGCCGTATTTGGTATTGTAACAGCTGGTGTTTTTGTTTGGCTACAGGAATCCCAAATTGGCTTATTGCATCTTTTTGAAGCCCCTGTTTGGGTAGAGTTAATCGTGGCTATTCTAATTTTAGACTTAATCGCACAATATGGTGTACACTTCTTTTTGCACAAGGTGCCGGCAATGTGGCGACTCCATATAGTGCATCATAGCGATAAGCATGTGGATGCATCCACAGGAACCCGTCATCACCCTATCGATTTTATTATTCGTGAAAGCTTTGCTTTGTTGGCTGTGGTTATTACTGGAATGCCCATTTCTTTTTATTTTTTATACCGAATTTTAAGCGTGCTCTTCACTTATTGGACGCACGCGAACATTTCACTACCTAAGGGGCTGGATAAAGGCTTAAGCCTCCTAATAGTGACTCCTAATATGCATAAATTCCATCATCATTTTGAATTACCCTGGACGGATAGTAATTATGGAAATATGTTCTCTATTTGGGATCGTATTTTTGGGACCTTTGTTTATGGGGATGTTTCAAAAATTCAATATGGAGTAGATTTAGCCGACCACACCGATGATGAAAGTATTGCAGTTCAGCTTGGAATTCCTTTCAACAAGAATGTAAAATCAAAAAGGACCCGTTAAAAACAAGTCCTTTATTTTCATTGCTCAAAGAATCACTATTCCTTAATAATACGCTTAATAGTTTCTCCTTTTTCTGAAGACAATTTTAGCAAATAAGTCGCGCTAGCAAATTCAGATATGTCTATTGTTCCTACTCGATTGTTTATTTCAAACGACTTCAACACCCTGCCTTGAAGGTCCATAAGCTCCGCTTTGTTTACGATGCTATTTGATACCGATAACACTTCTAAAGTCCCTCTCGTAGGGTTGGGATAAACTTTGATGTTCGAAGTGCTTACAAAATCAGTATTACCGAGCACATCTCCTTCAAATAGCAAGGTAAAACGATTGTGAAACGTTCCTTTTCCGCTAGTGAATAAATAATCGCCCTCTGAGAGTTCAGTGAGTATATTCAATTCATTATCATATAGAAATATACTGGCCTGCTCAATGTCAGATCCTTCACTTTTTATGATTGAAATGGTAAATTCGGTGTCTTCCGCAATTAAACTGGAAAAACCGAGAGAAACCTTACTGTCCTCCTCCAACGCGCCTAATGATTGAATACCCATTTCTCGAGTGAAATCCGATTCCAAGTGAGAATATAAGGACAGCACACTTGCGAGTCTTCTGCTATCAAATCCACTATCGAAGCCTTGAGTTGTGTTTCGAGAGAAACCAATTAAGGTCGTACTAACCAATTCGTGTTTTTCAGTTTTAATCTGAAGCCAAATCCTATCTTTCTCCAAGGGTGCTCGAAGCGTATTATTTCCTGAAGTAAGTCGCATAGTGTTATTAAATACAGCAGTTCCAGCAGCTGTGGCCTTTATTCCGAAGCCTTGAGAAGTAGCAATTACACCATTTGGTTCGGTGTCTATACCAGTTATATCGGCGGCAGCGGCAGTACCTCCCATTAAGTTATACATGGAAATATCCTGCATACTGAAATTCATGCTTCCCGCGCCTGGCAGTCCAGTACCCGGCGGTGTTAGATGCTCCCAGAAATAGACTTCATCAATCATCGCATTTGCCATGATAAACGCGTCCGCAGAAATCGCTGATGCATAAGGGTTCGCCAAAGCATTCGGGCTGTCATTTTTATTAGTGTTATAGATTACATCGAAATTAACCACGCCATTATTCAACGTTCCTTGTTGGTAATCATAGCTAAAAATACCTCCAGGTTGTCCATAACCCGCTTGTGGTCGCACAATATATCCAATCCCGGGGGTGACAGAGCCACTATAGATGCTCCAAAAATCATTGTTGTCATCGGCAAAATTCTCCGCCATTGGGAATTGGGCAGTTACGTCTGGATGGGGTACAAAATTTAGGGTGTTATGGTTCAGCACTAAAAAAGGATCTAGCCAAACACCATTTCTTGTTTCGCTAGTCACCGGACTTCCCATAACCATAAAATCACGGGAACCAAGGTCTGGAGTTATGACGTTCACCGAAACTGAGCCATAATTTATCACTTTAGCTGTTTCATTGGTTTGCACCAAATTACCCTCATGCGCCACGGTCAAATCACCTTCAACAAGAATATCATTTTCAATTTGAATAAAGGAATTCGGACTAACATTTAGGGTATATCCAGGTTTTACTCTTAACGTACAGCCGCTTAAATTACCATTCGTAGCGGTGCTGTAATCTCCATCGATCACCAGTACGCTTAAATTATCAGGCGCGCCAGCTGGCGACCAAGTTATGCCGTTCCAAGTTTTGAATGTTCCTCCACAAGAACTCCCAGAAATGCTGATATTGTCAATGGCTATATCGCTTGACCAGCCTCCTCCAGTAGTTCCTATAATGCGTATTTTCATGTCTTCTGAATAGTCCGCTAGGTTGATAGATTGTGAAACCCAAAGGTCCTGACTTGTAAAATTGGTTAGGTTTAATAGTTCAAACCAAATTCCGTCATTAACACTTCCTTCCACCTGCAACCGTGCCGTAGAAACATTGTCACCAAAAGTGTGATAATCAAAGTTAAGCTGCACATTGGAAAGTGTAGAAAGTTGAATACAGGGGCCCTCTAAAATAGCAGAGGCATTTGCCCCAATTTCCCCAGTTGAACCATTGGTTGAAGCTTCTAAAAACAAATAATAATCACCATCACTCCCTGTGCTTGGTCCTGTACCAGTTGAAGGGGTTCCAGAACTATCCTGAACCCAATTACCATCATCTCCCAAAACCGGTTGTGTCCAGAAGCCAAGGTTCCCGAAAATTTCAAAACTCTCATTGTATGGCGCCGAAGTTATCGTGTTGCTGCAGGTCACAGGCACTGGGGCTATGGTAGTAGCAGAAGCTATGTTACTAAACGCGGAATCATTTCCAGCCGCATCAAAGGCCCTTACCGTAAAATCGTATGCCGTTGACGGCGTCAAACCTGTTACTGTATAACTGTTCGAGGGAGCAATAGCCACACTTACCCCGTCTTGAAAGACTTCATAGCCTGTGACCCCGGTGTTATCGGTAGAGGCGTCCCACGCAAGATCAACCGTTGTTTGCATAATATTAAATGCAACCAAGTTTGTTGGTGTGGTTGGCGCTTGTGTATCTGAAGCCAAATCTGGCAGTAGTGATCTCCAGGCCCCACGGCCATAGGTGGCAGCGTATAACGTTCCTTTTGTGGCATTTATTTCGAGTTCATAAATTCTCACATTCGGTAAGTTATTTGCATAAACTTGCCACTGGGTGATGTTGTCATCTATATAATAAATACCATAATTCATTCCTAGAAAAAGACGATTGTCAACGGTGTTTTCCCATACCAATGCATAAGCAGTATAGTTTGGTAAATTTAATCGCATCGCGGTCCAATTCACTCCTCCATCGGTAGAAATGAAAACCTTATCTGTACTGTTTGTTGCCACAGCAATCCTATTTGGATCTGTTGGGTGTATGGCAATATCATTAATAAATGATCCCCCATAGCCCGTTAGTGATGACCAATTGGTGGCGCCACCATCCGTTGTTTTATAAAGGCTTCCGTCTACCGAGCCATACATTACTTGATTATTACTAGGTGCAATTTTCAAATAGTCCATATTAGGTCCGAAATCTTGGGAAATTGCGGTCCAAGAACTTCCTCCGTTTGTCGATTTTGAAACCTCGTCGTATCCCACATAAATTACGTCTTGATCTACTGGATCTTGTTCAAAAGGCGTCACCCAGTTTCCAGAACCAGGCGGTGTGCTTAGATTAAATCTTGAGGCTCCTCCGTTTGTCGACTTGTAAAGTGTTCCGCTTTGAGATGTGCCGTAAAAAATATTGTTATTGTTCTTATCTACAAAACCTTCCATGCCATCTGCGCCCAACCAATCGAACCATTGTCCTGAAGTATTGTAGAATGAACTCCCATTATCTTGAGCGCCTCCCACCAAAATTTCTGGGTCTGTTTGAGAGACTCCTATTCTGTAAAACTGGCGTATACCTAGGCCAAATGTAAGGTCTGTATAAAAGTTGTCGTTTATAGTGCCTCCAGAGTTGTTTGCAACGAAAATCCCACCATCGGAACCAACATATAAATTGTTACCAACAAACTCCATAATATCAATATCTGCATGGCAATAACCTACATTCCGGCTTGCGGCACCGCTTTCGGTCCAATACGATGATAATGCGAAACTCACTCCGCCATCTAGAGATCTCCAAGAGTGGATTCCTGCAATATGAACTTCATCTATATTAGTTGGGCTAACCACAATATCCATATCTCGAGGAGCCTGACCACTGGTGTCATTACCTATATCACTATATCCAAAATAATTGGCCGTATGTGTTAATTCGGTAAAGGAGTTTCCGCTATTGGTCGATTTAAAAAATCCTCCAAACGCTCCACTAGCCTCTTCTACAACATACACCGTTGCGCTGTTGGCCGCAGAAACACCAATCATTTTGGTTTGAGAAGAACTAAATGTGGATGCAACTTCTGTAAAATTAGCTCCTCCGTTTGTAGAAACGTAGAATCGGTTTCCTGATGCGTATACCGTATTCGTGTCACCAGGTTTAAATTCGATATCATAGCCTGTGGACTCACTTGTTAGTGTTCCAGACCAGGTACTTCCACCGTTGGTTGTTCTGAATATACCACCGCCCTCTATGCTACAAAATATAATGTCTGGATTTCCCGGATCAATAAGTATTTTGTTGACGCTAGATCCCGAAAGGTTTACAAATTGACTCCAATTGGCGCCTGCATCAGTGCTTCTAAAAATGATCCCAGACGATGAGCCCCAATAATAAGTATTCTTATTTACCGGATGTATTGCAAGCCCATAGACCTGCATATTTGTGAAATTATCGGTTAGCACCGTCCAATTGGTTCCACCATCAATCGTTCTCCAAACTCCTCCAGTTTGAGAGCCTACGACTATGTGGTTTTGGTCTGCAGGATCTACAGCAAAAGAAGTTATTCTTCCTACTCCCGGGTTCCACCCAGATGTCGAGTTCCAAGTAGTTGGGCCAAGTTCTACCCAATTACTAGAATCGACCATTCGGTTTTCCTGAAAGTCGGATTGTGTTTTAAAGTACTCAGATAATAGCGCCTCATTGGTTTGAAGATATCCGCTCTCATCCATAGCCTGTTGGGCGTTGAATTCCCATCGTTTATACTGTTTATAGCCAGTGCCTCTTCCTGTTCCTGCTTGAACAAAATAGGCTTCGGCAACAGATTGAATTTCATAAACGGAATAGGTGCCAGCCTGAATCATTTCTTTGTACTGCTGCGCAGACAAAAAATTAAATACAGAAAAGGCGATGAAAAAAAGTAGGAACTTTTTCATAGCAAATTTGGGGTTTAGAGCATCTAATCTTTTTTAAGAGATTAGTGGTTAACTCTATAGTTCATAATGATTTGGATGCTAAATATAGTGAAAGTATCCTTTTATCAAAATTTAGGGAGCGCTTTTCATTGCGATATGAGGAATTCCATCCTCTAAATACCCCTCTCCTATTTGAATAAAACCGTGAGACTCGTAGAACTTTCTCAGGTGTGTTTGTGCAGACAATTTAATGTCCTTCGTCTTGTATTCTTTTTCAATTGCTTCTATTGATGCCTCCATGATTACATGACCATAACCGTATTTTCGCTGATCTGCAGGAACGACAACTCTACCAATAGCGGCTTCTTCAAAATAGATCCCAGGAGCAAAACATCGTGTATAGGCCACTATTTTTCCTTCTTTTTTTCCGAAAACATGTAGCGCCTTTTCATCTTTCCCGTCGATGTCTTGATATACACAATCTTGTTCTACTACAAATACTTCAGAACGTAATTGTAATAGGTCGTGCAGCTCGTAGGTGGTAAGTTCCGCAAAGGTTTTAATTTCAATTTCCATAGGGTCAATCTTGTACGATTACATCTTTAGGGTCATCCTTTTTGTATTCGGGTTGTATGTTTACGTGGTTTATTCCGAAGTCATGAAAAAGCACCTCCTCCACTTCATTTAAAATAGCATCGAATTTTGATAACGAGATGTCCTTATGAAAATCGATATGCGCCTCCATATGCACTTCTTTTTCGTTAAGCTGCCAAATATGGATATGATGTACGTTTTTAATCTCAGAGTGTATCGAAATTGCTTCTCGTAACTTTTCCAAATTTATATCTTCAGGAGTAAAAAGCATGAGGACTTTGAATGATTTTTTAAGCAGGTCATACCCCATAAAAATAAGGTAAATGGCGATAAGAATTGTTAGAACTCCATCTACCCAATACCATCCAAAATACTTCATTAATAAACCTCCTATTAACACAGCTACAGAGGCCGCCATATCGGTAAATAGGTGCAAATATGCCGATCGCATATTCATGTTTTCCTTCGCGCTTTTTCGCAATAACAAGACGCTAAAGCCATTGGCAGCAATACCAAGTAACGCCAACCAAATAACTAAAGTGCTTTCTATTTCTTGTGGATTCAAAAAGCGGTGGACTGCTTCATAAACCAGATAAAGAGCCACCACAACCAAGGTGGCGGCGTTTACAAATGCCGCGATAATTTCGGCTCTTTTGTATCCAAATGTCTTATCGAAAGAGGCTTCCTTTTTTGAGTATTTATTGGCTATATAACTTACTATAAGAGAAAGTACATCGCTAAAATTGTGAAGTGCGTCACTCAATAAAGACAGGCTCCCAGAAATAATTCCGCCAATTACTTGGGCGACTGTAATAAGAATATTAAGTACTATTGAAATAAGCAAATTCCTTCCCTTCAAATCATCATGGTTATGTGAATGGGAGTGATTATGTGCCATAAAAGGAGTTTAAGAACAGGCTATTTTATCAACGCGGCCTTGGTGGCGACCCCCTTCAAACGGAGTGTTCAAAAACGTTTCAACCATTGCCACCGCTTGGGGTTCACTGGTAAATCGAGCAGGAATACTTATAATATTAGCATCATTATGTTGGCGTGCCAATGCGGCAATTTCCTTTGTCCAACAAAGGGCAGCGCGAACTTTCTGATGTTTATTAGCCGTCATAGATACACCATTACCACTACCGCAAATTAAAATACCTAAGTCAGCACTGTTATTAGAAACTGCTTCAGCTACTGGATGTACAAAATCTGGATAATCTACACTATCATTAGCGTTGGTTCCAAAATTAGTAACCACGTGACCTTTGGACTCTAAATATTTTACAACGGTGTTTTTATAATCCGTTCCTGCGTGGTCATTTCCTATAGCTATTTTCATTGATCTAAAGTTTTTACAAATATAATAACAATGAAAGGATGAAATTAAACAAGCATTATCAAATTGTTTTTTTCCGTTAACAACTTGTTGATATCTGTGGATAGAAAAAAGATAGAAAAATTTGGTAGTCTGAGTAAGAAAGAGAATATGAATTTTAATTTCATTAACACAACTTTTTAACCCATTAGTTGTTGGTCATTTCTCTTCAACAATTCTTCGGTTAGGAACAAATTCAGAAAATAAAATTATTAAAAAACAGTTGTTAGCATTCCTTATTGACAACTGTGTTCCAAACTAACCAAAGTACTATCTATTATAGTGTTATAGGTCATATAATATGTTGATAACAGGTCAGAAAATAATTATAAGTCAATATAAAAATAAACATCCATAAAGTTATACCTGTTTTCAACACCCTATAATCATCATCATTTTATATTTAAATTTTAAAAAAAAGAAAAGATGTATTTAATATATGTTGACAACTCTTGTTTTGATTAAAAATCAACCTCATTTAGCTAAAAAATTATTAGACAATATGTAACTGAGAAGGATCATTAAGATTGTTGAGGATCTCTGTTGCTTTGATGATATCATCTTTATGAACCATAAGTCTAATTCCTCCAATAGCATTAGAGTGAAAGGGAAGTACACTTATCATGGTTTCATTCTGAAATACAAATTGAATTCCCTGTTGTTGCAACAAATGTTGAAGTACAGTATACTCACTTGGGTAGGTAAAAACAGCAATTGCTTTATAGTCTTTCATCTTTACTAAATTACTAAAACTTTATATATTGTTGAATGCTATTCGTTTAATAAACGTACTTTTAAAAATTATTTAAAATAACTATGCCGAAAAGGAAGAAAAGAGGAAAACAACAACACCAACAAAGAGAAGGACTTACCCAAAACATAATAGAAGTATTTCGAAAAGACAGAGCTAATAGCTTAAACTACAAACAAATTTCAGCAAAACTCAAGCTGGATGACGCTAAAAGCAGAAATACAATCATTAAAATTTTAAAAAACTTACAAGGGAAAGGAACCCTTCAAGAAATTGATCGAGGAAAATTTATTCTTACTCCATCAATGAATTATCATACCGGTGTTTTAGATGTAAATCAGCGAGGACAGGGATATGTGATCATTGAAGGTATGGATGATGATGTCTTTGTAAATCATAAAAACCTCAATAAAGGTTTGAAAGGAGATGTCGTGGAAGTGTACATTTTTAAGAGAAAAAAATCTGGTAAAACAGAAGGAGAAATAACTAAAATACTGCAACGAAAAAGAACTGAATTTGTAGGAACCATTCAAATTTCTGAAAAATTTGCCTTTGTAGAATGCACCGGTTACGGAATGTATACCGATATTTTTGTTCCGAAGAGTCAGATTAATAAAGCTCAAAATGGTGACAAAGTATTAGTGAAAATGGAAGGCTGGGAGGAGCATAGTGATTCTCCAATTGGAAGTGTACTTAAAGTACTTGGAAAGCCAGGAGAACATAACACAGAAATACATTCAATTTTAGCTCAGTACGGACTTCCTTATGAATTTCCGGCTGAAGTGGAAGATTATGCTAATAAAATAGACACTTCAATTAAACCTTCAGAAATAAAGAAAAGAAGGGATATGCGTGAGGTTTTAACCTTTACTATTGATCCTAAAGATGCAAAAGATTTTGACGATGCTTTGTCTTTTCAGGTTATGGAAAATGGAAATTATGAAATAGGGATTCATATTGCTGATGTCTCACACTATCTCCAACCGGGAACTATTTTAGACGACGAAGCTTATGATAGAGCAACTTCTGTTTATTTAGTAGATCGGGTGGTACCAATGCTTCCAGAAGTATTGTCAAATAACGCCTGTTCATTAAGACCTCATGAAGAAAAATATACATTTTCTGCCGTGTTTGAAGTAAATAATTCAGCGGAAGTTGTGAATCATTGGTATGGAAGAACCGTGACTTACAGTGATGCTCGGTTTGCTTATGAGGAAGCACAACATATTATAGAAAACCCCACATCACTTACGATCCCTGCTAATATTTCTATAACTGAAAAGGCTTATGATGTGGAGAAACCTATTGCAGATGCGGTTTTAGAAATGGACCGATTAGCTAAAATTCTTCGGAAGAAAAGAATGAATAAGGGCGCTATCTCATTCGATAAAGTGGAGGTTAAGTTTAAACTCGATGAGTATAATATTCCAGTCGGAGTTTATTTTAAAGAAAGTAAGGATGCTAATAAGCTGATTGAAGAGTTTATGTTGCTCGCTAATCGAAGTGTTGCAGAATTTATAGGAAAGCAAAGCCCGAAAAAAACCTATGTTTATCGTGTTCATGATGAACCAGACGATGAGAAAATTGCAGCTTTAGAAAATATTATTAGTCGCTTTGGATATAAAAAATTAGATACCCGAGATAGAAAAACTACCGCACAGTCTATGAATAGGCTATTAAAAGAGGTAAATGGTACTAAAGAGCAAAACTTAATTGATACGCTCGCTATTCGAAGTATGAGTAAGGCTGTATATACCACAAATAATATTGGACATTACGGATTAGCATTCGATTACTATACTCACTTTACTTCTCCAATTAGACGATATCCAGATGTAATGGTGCATCGTTTACTGCAGCATTATTTAGACGAAGGAAAAAGCGCTGAACAAAATCTTTACGAAGAAAAATGCCAGCATTCCAGTGATATGGAGCACTTAGCTTCTACTGCCGAACGAGATAGTATTAAATACATGCAAGTTAAATACATGTTGGATCACCAGGATCAAGATTTCTTAGGGGTTATTTCTGGTGTTACTGAATGGGGTATTTACGTAGAAATAATATCTAATAAATGTGAAGGAATGGTTCGTCTTGCCGACTTGAAAGATGATCATTATACATTTGATAAAGAGGAATTTGCTGTTATTGGACAACGAGATCATAATGTATATCGTTTAGGTGATGAGGTATTTGTAAAGGTTAAGAATGCAGATTTGGTTAGAAAGCATTTAGATTTTACGATGCTAGGACATCGTGAGGACGTTATTTAATTGAAAGGTATTTATAATTCTTAGCAATTAAACTGTAACAATTTGAGACGGGCTCTGTCTTTAAGTAAATCCGAAAATAAATAAACATGAAGAATATTGTAACCCTTTGTCTTGTATTTTGTTCAATTGCCGCCTTTGCCCAACGCAGCATCACTAAAGATGTTGGAGACTTTAATGAATTGAAAGTGTATGATTTAATTGAAGTAAATTTGATTCAGTCTAATGAGAATAAAGTAGTTATAAAAGGAAACCATACGGATGATGTGAAAATTATCAATCAGAATGGAAAGCTAAAACTACGCATGGAAATTGACACACGTTTTCAAGGAGAGGATACATATATCGAGGTTTATTTTAAAAATATTAGAACAATTGACGCAAATGAAGGTGCATATATTGTTGGAAATGAAATGATTGAACAGGATAAAATTGAATTGAAGGCACAGGAAGGAGGCCGGATTAAAGTTGGATTAACTGTAGATCACACAAAGATTAAAGCGGTGACTGGTGGAATTATTGAAGCTTCAGGATTATCAAAATCTCAGGAGATTAAGATAAACACTGGAGGTATATTTGAAGGAAGAGATCTTCTTACAAAAGAAACAAAAATTGGAATTACAGCTGCTGGTGAAGCAGATGTCAACGCAAGTGACCGAGTAGAAGTTCGTGTTACAGCTGGTGGTGATGTAAATATTTATGGAAACCCAAAGGAAGTAAGTGAAAAGAAATTGGCTGGTGGACGCGTTAAAATTATGAACTAGCCAACTTATTTTATTATATAAAGTAAACCCTCAAACAAGAGTAAAGTAATTTGTACTTTTACATTAATGTTTGAGGGTTTAGCATATGCAGCTTTTTATGGATTCCTATTAGCTTTTGCGGTGGGCCCTGTATTCTTTACACTAATTGAAACTAGCATTACAAAGGGCTTCCGGGCTGGTGTATTTTTCGATTTAGGCGCAATGTTTGCCGATATTATCTTCATTTTAATTGCTTACTTCAGTACCAGTAAAATTTTAGAACGGGTTAAAGATGATCCAGGACTACTCATTTTTGGTGGTGCTTTATTAATTGCCTACGGAATTATCTCATACATCCGAACAGCAAAGTCTTTTATTAAAATTGTTAGGGAACATTATGCTGTTACTGTAAAGAAGAATTTGTGGGGTCTATTTCTAAAAGGATTCTTATTGAATTTCGTAAACTTTGGAGTCCTCGCAGGTTGGATAGGAACCATCATAATGGCGAATGCTTTAACGAATTCTGAAAATGGTGTGTTTCTATTTTTAGCTACAGTTCTTGTTGTATTTTTCTTGACTGATTTAATCAAAATATCACTGGCAAAAAAGCTTAAAAGTAAGATGACACCTCGTTTTATTTTTAAAACCAAGAAGTGGGTGAGCATACTAATCATAGGATTTGGAGTCCTTTTATTGATAGAAGGAATCTTCCCTTCACAAGTTCAAAAAGGCTTAGATAAAATACCAAAGTCTAGTTTACCAATGGACCGTACAAGCAATTAGCTTAGAAACAAAAAATCCAACATCTTTCGACATTGGATTTTAGAGAGGCGTCTAGCGGATTCGAACCGCTGTACGAGCTTTTGCAGAGCTCTGCCTAGCCACTCGGCCAAGACGCCAATAAGAGAAAGCAAATATAAAAGATTAACTTTTAATTCTACTAGTAATTATCTACAGATTTTATTCCAATTTAAAGGGTATAGGCTTGTGTTGAAATTCCTTCTTATCTCTGAGATTGCATGGTTACACTAACCTCTTCTACGTCTCCACCAATTGGCGGGTTTAGTTTAGAAATAGTTACTTCGGCTTCATCAACTAATGGAATTTCAATAAAAATACGATCAATAATACGCTGTCCAACATGTTCTAATAGCTTAGATCGAACGGCCATTTCGTTTTTTACAATGTGCTGCAGGTGTACATAATCTATGGTGTCTTTCAAATTATCGGTAACTGCCGCAGTATGTAGCTGTGCTTTTACAGTAAGATTTACCAGGTAATCACTACCTATTTTTTCTTCTTCTATGAGGCAGCCATGGTTGGTAAATATTCTAATATTTTTAAGACGAATTGTACTCATATTAAATGTTTTTGTAAAGATATGAATACTGAATTTGTTGTGACTTGGTGGGCAGGTTGTTTTAAGTGAATTGGTTAACTTTGCACCCGCCCACAGGAGCGAATAGTACAAGTGATATGACAGAATCAAAAGAGTCTCTCAATTTTATTGAGCAAATTATAGAAGAAGATTTAGCAAATGGTTTACCTAAATCTAAACTTAGGTTTCGGTTTCCTCCCGAGCCTAACGGATATTTACATATTGGTCATACAAAGGCCATCGGGATTAGCTTTGGGTTAGGTGAAAAGTATAATGCCCCAGTAAATCTTCGTTTCGATGATACCAATCCAGCAAAGGAGGAACAAGAATATGTAGATGCTATTAAAGAGGATATCGCATGGCTAGGATATAAATGGGCGAATGAGTTGTATTCTTCAGACTACTTTGACACGCTGTATGCTTGGGCAGTCCAACTTATAAAAGATGGAAAAGCATATGTAGACTCACAGTCTTCTGAGGCAATGAGAGAACAAAAAGGAACCCCAACTCAAGTTGGTACCAACAGTCCGTTTAGAGACAGAAGTGTTGCAGAAAACCTAGACCTTTTTGAGCGAATGAAGAATGGCGAATTTGATGAAGGTGTACATATCCTAAGAGCAAAAATTGACATGGAAGATCCCAATATGCTCATGCGGGATCCTATTATATACCGCGTTCTAAAAAAGCATCACCATCGCACAGGAGATACCTGGGTCATTTACCCAATGTACGATTGGACCCACGGAGAAAGCGATTATATCGAACAAATTTCACACTCTTTGTGTTCTTTAGAGTTTAAGCCCCACAGAAAGCTATACAATTGGTTTCGTGACGAAGTATATGAACACAATAAAGGAACACTTCCTTTAATGCCTGAACAACGTGAATTTGCACGCTTAAATTTAAGCTACACCATTATGAGTAAGCGTAAGTTGCTTCAATTGGTGGAACAAGGCGTGGTGTCGGGCTGGGATGATCCTCGTATGCCAACCATTTCTGGAATTCGGAGACGAGGCTATACTCCTGCTGCCATTCGAAAATTTATAGAAACCGTTGGAGTTGCCAAAAGAGAGAATGTGATTGATGTATCGCTCCTAGAATTTTGTGTTCGGGAGGATTTAAACAAATCGGCGCAGCGGGTTATGGGTGTTTTAAACCCCATTAAACTGGTAATAACTAATTATTCTGAAGACAAGGAAGAGTGGTTAACTACCGAAAACAATCCTGAAGACAAAGATGCAGGAACAAGAGAAATCCCATTTTCGAGAGTACTTTATATGGAGCGAGAGGATTTTAAGGAAGATGCAGGAAATAAGTTTTTCAGACTAACTATTGGAAATGAAGTTCGCTTAAAGAGCGCTTATATTATTAAAGGACAGGATGTTGTAAAGGATAATGAAGGAAATATAACTGAGGTTCACTGTACCTACGATCCGGACAGCTTAAGTGGCTCTGGCTCTGAGGCAAGCCTTCGTAAGGTAAAAGGAACATTGCATTGGGTTTCTGCGAAGCACGCTTTTGAAGCTGAAGTAAGAGAATACGACCGCTTATTCAATCATGAGGCGCCAGACGGTGATAAGGAAGTAAGTTTTATGGAATACATCAGCCCGAACTCTTTAAGAACTATAAACGCCTTTTTGGAACCCAGCTTGAAGGATGCAAAAATTGGTGAGCGTTTTCAATTTCAAAGACTCGGATATTTTTGTGTAGATCCCGATTCCACTTCAGAAAATAAAGTGTTCAACAAAACAGTGGGTCTAAGGGATACTTGGGCGAAGCAAAAACCAAAGCAGGAAAGTAATAAACCTGTTCAGCAAGCACCTGCGAGACCGGCGATTGAAGAAGTCAAAAAACTAGGAAAGAAGTACACCAATTTACCAGCAGAAAAACAAGCGGCAACGAAGCTTAAAATACAAGAACTGGCTGTAAATGTGCCTTATGAGGAATTAGAGCCACTTTTTAATACGGCCGTTAAGAAAGCGGGAACACGCATTGCTGTTGCCATTGTCTTAGGTGTGCTATTGGCTAACGGACAAGAAAGGACACAAGAAGTGGAGGACTTTATTTTGAAAGCAAAGGACGACCGTAACGAACTTTTAGTGCTCGAAGTAACTGCACTATAATTTTATTGAACTTATATAAAAAAAGCCCGTCAAATCTGACGGGCTTTTTGTTGTTTAATAGTTAAGGTCCTCCCCTTCCGCAAGTCTGTCTGGTGGAGGTGTTCGTTTCTTTTTATTGGTAATTCCTTTAGCGGCATTAGTCTTCTTCATTTCTTCTCCAATTTGATTGCTGGCTACAAAGGAAGCAATCATGTCGTTCAGCATATTACTACCTGCTTGCGGAGAGTTGGGAAGTAGAATAAGGTTGGTATTGGTTTCTTCTCCAATGGATTGCAGTGTGTCATAGTGCTGTGTTACAACAATTAAAGCAGAAGCCTCTTGAGAATTGATTCCAACATTGTTTAACACATCTACAGATTCTTCCAAACCTCGAGCAATTTCACGTCTTTGATCAGCAATACCCTGTCCTTGTAGGCGCTTGCTTTCCGCTTCTGCACGGGCCTTGGCTACAATTTTAATTCGTTCTGCCTCTGCTTCATACTCCGCAGCCACTTTTTCGCGTTCCGCTGCGTTGATACGGTTCATAGCCGCTTTTACTTGTACATCAGGGTCAATATCAGTTACCAATGTTTTGATAATGTCATACCCATAATTAACCATTGCTTCGTTTAATTCAGTTTTAACAGCGATCGCAACATCGTCTTTCCGTTCGAAAACATCATCTAATTTCATTTTTGGGACTTCTGCTCGAACAACATCAAAAACATAAGAAGTAATTTGGTCGTGTGGGTTTTCTAGTTTGTAGAATGCGGCATAAACCTTTTCTTTTATGACCTGAAATTGCACAGAAATTTTGAGTCGAACAAAAACATCATCCTTGGTTTTTGTTTCTACCAAAACATCTAACTGCTGGATTTTTAGGTTAATACGACCCGCTATCCGATCAATGAGCGGTATTTTGAACTGTAACCCGGAAGTTCTAATACTTAAAAACTTTCCAAAGCGTTCTATAACTGCCGATGTTTGTTGCTTTACTGTAAAAACAAACATCAGTAAAATGAAGAATGCGATAATTAAAATTGGAATATAAAAAAATCCGTTCATAGCTATAAAATTTAATTGATTTTCAAGATTGAAGGTACAAAAAATAAGCTATTTTTGGCCCGTTAAAAACACCTCACCGTATGAGTCTTAAGAATTTATCATTTGTTACCGTTGCCCTTTTCTTTTTTCAGTTTGCAACGGCGCAAAGAAATTATGATCAGAATAACCATTTAGGCCTCATTGGAGGAATTGGTTTTTTCGATATAAACACAGCCGATTTTGAAACGGAACAAGGAACAGGTTATTTGTTCGCTTTCACCACGAGAGGCTCTTTCTATAATAATATCGACCTCATTTATGGGGTTAATTTTATTCAGAATGAAATAGGCATTTTGGCAAATAACTTAATTGACCCATCTAGCAACTTTCAGTCACAATATGTAAACTATACGATGCAGGCGGTGCAAATTAACTTATTGGGTAGTTTCAATATTATCAACAACCATTTAAGTATTGAAGCAGGGCCGGTGCTTAATGTTAATGGGAAACTTAAGTTGGATAGCGAAGAGTTCGAAAACTTCACTGTTGAGGGTTATGACACTATTACCTCTGGAGATTTAGAAAATGTGTCGCGTGTACATTTTCATGTAGCCACAGGAATTACCGCAGGGATTGAGAACTTTAGGCTAGGAGCCATGTACCAATATGGAGTAACCAACTTATTTAGTCGCTTTAATGAAAGTGAAACTCTCATTGTACCCGAAGGAAAGTCATTCAAAGGAAATACTTCTACCATTATCTTGTCTGCAACGCTCTATCTTTAAGAGATAGCTTGAATTGCCGTTTCTAGCCTTTTTACTGCCTCATCTCGGCCTATGACAGCTGCGATAGCGAAAACGTCGGGGCCTTGCATTGCACCAACCAGAGCTAGCCGTAAGGGCATCATTACTTTGCCAAAACCCATCTCTTGTGAGGTCACCCAATTTTTTATTTTTTCTGAAAGTTGAGCTGCTGAGAAGTCCTCTGTTTCTTGCATTAGTTTTACGACGGAAGTAAGAATGCCAGGAGTGTCTTCTTTAAATGCTTTTTTCGCTGCTTTTTCATCATAACTCGTAGGCGCTTCAAAGAAAAATTTTCCTTGCTCCCAAAGGTCTGAAGCAAAAGTCGCTCGTTCTTTAATCATTCCCACGATTTCAGAAATGTTGGCCGAGGTTTGAATCCCTTTAGCTTTCAATAATTCTGAAAACTGTGAAGCCAAAACACCTTCGTCTTCTTTCTGTAGGTATTGATTTTGAAACCAAAGTGTCTTTTTTGGATCAAATTTAGCCCCTGCTTTGTGAACATATTCTAAACTAAAAGCTTCAACGAGTTCTTTAAGACTAAAAACCTCTTGTTCAGTACCAGGATTCCAGCCTAGAAATGCGAGCATATTTATAACAGCAGCAGGTAAATAACCTTCTTCTCGATACCCCATAAAGTCATTTCCTTCGGGATTGTTCCACGCTAAGGGAAATACAGGAAAACCACCAGCATCACCATCTCGCTTGCTTAATTTACCTTTTCCCGTAGGTTTAAGAATGAGAGATAGATGCGCAAATTTGGGCGCAGGCCAACCAAAGGCATCATATAATTGTTGATGCAAAGCCAAAGACGGCAACCACTCTTCTCCTCTAATAACATGTGTAATTTCCATTAAATGGTCGTCCACAATATTCGCCAAATGATAGGTAGGCATACCATCACTTTTGAACAATACTTTGTCGTCCAAAACCTTGGTTTCAATTTTAATATCACCGCGAATGAGGTCTTTCAAATGAAGGGTTTCATTTTCGGGTGATTTGAAGCGAATTACATACTTGTCCCCAGCGTTTAGCTTCGCCTGAATTTCTTCTTCGGAAAGAGATAAGGAGTTGTTTAATTGCTCACGATTGTGCCAATTGTAAATAAAAGTCTCCTTATTAGCTTCATGTTGTGCTCTTTGAATTTGAAGTTCCTCTGTAGTATCAAAAGCATAGTAGGCGTTGCCGCTTGCAATTAGTTGATCTGCATATTGCTTGTACAAATGTTTGCGTTCGCTTTGTCTGTAGGGTCCAAATCCAGCTTCTCTTCCTGGGCCTTCATCAAAAGGAATATTCAACCAATCAAGCGCCTCCACAATATAGGCCTCTGCACCTTCAACATAGCGTGTTTGGTCTGTATCTTCAATACGTAATATAAAGTCACCGCCGTGTTTTTTGGCGAATAAATAATTATATAATGCGGTGCGAACACCACCAATATGTAGCGGTCCCGTTGGACTGGGAGCGAAGCGAACTCGTACTTTTTGAGCCATTTAAGGTTTGTTTTTATTCAGGGCACAAAGGTAGGGATTATGCCAGAGAATGTTAAAGGCGAAACAATTATCTTTACTGCTTATATCAATAAACATGAAAAAGCTTATTCTTACCCTGGGATTGTTTTTGTCGGCTATTGTTTGTCATGGACAATGGGTTGATGTTGGCGAAACCATCTATGGAATAAATGTAAATGATGCTACAGGCTCTTCTGTTTCTCTAAATGCAAGTGGAGATCGAATGGCCATAGTCGACACCTTTTTTGGAAGCGATACAAGAGGGGGAGTTAGAGTTTTTGAATTACAAAATGGGTCTTGGACGCAATTAGGAAATGAAGTGTTGGGGTTACCTGTTGATAATGAGTCTGCTGGGAATGTAGTTTTAAACAGCACTGGAGACAGATTTGTTTATAGTTCACCTTTACATAATGGGAATGGGTTAGATCTTTCTGGAGCGGTTCGTGTTTTCGAATTACAAAATGGCACTTGGAATCAATTGGGAACAACGCTTTACGGAGAAATGGAGGGAGATTTTTTCGGAACTGCAGTCGACATTAACGTTAGCGGCAACAGAATTGTTTCAGGAGCCCATCAAATAGGGGTAATCAATAATAACAAAGGATACGTAAAGGTTTTTGAGTATGAAAACAATACCTGGAATCTATTAGGCGAACGAATTAATGGAGAATTTAATGACGACGAGGCGGGAAGATCTGTTAATTTAAACGGTAGTGGTGATAGGGTTGTTATAGCGATTCCAAGAAACGACTCCAACGGAACCGATGCTGGTCAGGTTAAAATTTACAATTATCAGAATAGTAATTGGAAGCAGCTCGGAAATACGATTTTTGGTGAGAACCCAGGGGATGCCATAGGCTATGCCAATGAGCCAGGATCTAATGGGATTGCCTTAAATACTGCGGGCAGTCGAATCGCTATTGGTGCGGCGAACAATGTTAGAGTTTATAGTTTATCTGGAAATACTTGGCTGCAAATTGGAAATGATATAATTGAGAATAATGATGGGTATTTTGGGGGCGCAATAGATATAAATGGACGGGGTAACATTTTGGTTGTTGGAGACTTTTCTGCGGATAGCTCAATTGGTAAAACTTATGTTTATAGATTGGAAGGGGCCACATGGGTTCAAAAAGGACCGGCTATCACTGGTACAGAAGTTGCTGACTTCCTTGGGTTTGCAGTAGGAATAAATGCTTCAGGTGATAGAATCATTGTAGGAACGCCTTTTAGTGATGATGTAGGTAAAAATCAAGGCAAAGCAGAGGTTTTTCAGAACAATACGATTCTTTCTATCCCAACTATTGATACCCCAAGTACAATTACCTTACACCCTAACCCAAACAACGGTAATTTTAAATTAAGGCTTTCAGCACTTACATCTGATTTTGATGTAACGATCACGGATACTAGTGGTAAGGAGGTGTATTTTAAGACATTCTTAAATTCCGAAGAAATTGAGGTTGATCACAATATGCGGGCTGGAATTTATTTACTTCGAATACGTTCTGAAATTGAAACATCTTTCCGAAAATTTATTGTGGAATAATACGATGTTGGGGTAACAACCTCTATTTAGTGTGCCACTTCCTACTTGAAAACACCCCATCCTTGTTAAATTTTCCGTTCAAAGTCTTAAAATGCATTTTTGGAGTAATATTTGTGTTATTTTAGAAGTTCTGTTGTTCAAAACCG
>Ga0316205_10002245_pt1 | contig 20657 bp, 18 predicted proteins | sample 3monthpyrite_MG_FD_204941 | JGI IMG/M metagenome (GOLD analysis project Ga0316205, IMG submission 204941) | Microbial mat bacterial communities from mineral coupon in-situ incubated in ocean water Damariscotta River, Maine, United States -... | ecosystem: Environmental > Aquatic > Marine >... | reverse complement strand
GCTGGAAAATCCGCACGATGGTTCCCAATGCCGAAGCGGTTCTTCAGCGATTGATTGCCAATGATCCCGCCATCGCCGCGGAATGGGCGCGCAATCAGAAACTGGCCCACGACCCGCGCATCACGCGTTGGGGTCGTATATTGCGCAAGACCAGCATTGATGAGCTGCCGCAATTGTTCAACGTGGTCACAGGTGACATGAGCCTGATCGGTCCACGCCCGTTTACGCCCGACCAGAAGGACATGTATGACGAGTGCCCCAACAGCGCAGCCTATTACCATTTGCGTCCCGGAATTTCGGGATTGTGGCAGGTGGATTGCCGCAGCAACGGCACCTTCGGCGGGCGTGCCGGATATGACATGAAATACGCCAGATCGCTTGGATTGATGGCCGACCTTCGCATTGTATTCCGCACTATATCCGTCGTCTTGCGCGCGACCGGGAAATAGCTCACGGCCTGAATGCCTGCCCGCGATTGCATGCCCGCCGCGTGCCGCGTAGGAATGGGTCATCCAGGTGGGCCGTTGGGGGGGCAAAATGATTTTCGACAACCATGTCTGCAAGCTGGGAGAGGGCCCGCTGTGGCATCCGCAGCGACAGGAATTCCTGTGGTTTGACATTCTGGGGCGGTCCTTGCGGTCCCGATCGGGGGTCTGGGATTTTGACGAATATGTTTCGGCCGCGGGATGGGTCAGCCATTCAGAGATCCTGATGGCGACCCAGACCGGGCTCGACCTTTTCAATCTCGACACCGGCGAAAGCGACCGCGTTGTTGACCTTGAAGCCGACAATCCGGTCACACGATCAAATGACGGGCGCGCCGATCCTTTTGGCGGATTCTGGATTGGCACGATGGGCATCGGACTGGAGCCAGGCGCGGGCGCGATTTATCGCTACTACCAGGGTGAGGTGCGACGATTGTTTGACAATATCACCGTGTCCAACGCGATCTGTTTTGCCCCAGAGGGCGAAACCGCCTATTTTTGCGATACGAACACGGCCCAGATCCGGGCGGTCGCACTGGAGCCAAAGGCAGGCTGGCCCGTGGGCGAACCATGGGTCGCTGTCGATCTGGTGGCTGAGAAACTGCGCCCCGATGGCTGTGTAATTGATGCCGCAGGAAATTTCTGGAACGCACAGTGGGGCATGGGCCGGGTCGCGTGCTATGACGCAAAGGGTGGCTTTCAGCGGGCGATTTCGGTGGGCGGCATGCAATCAAGTTGCCCGGCTTTTGGCGGAGAGGATCTGACCCAAATGATTGTCACAACCGCGGCGTCGGGATTGAGCGCAGAAGCCCTGGCTGCCCATCCCGACAGCGGCAAGGTATTTGCCATTGACCCTGGCGTCAAAGGTCAGGCCGAGCACCGTGTCATCTTGTGAACAGGGTCTAGGACAGGATGTTCGCGATCCTGTCCAGTGCAGCGGCAATGTTTTGTTGTGAATTGGCATAGGAAAAACGCAGATAGCCTTCGCCCCAGGCCCCGAATGAAGTGCCCGCGACCGTGGCAACGCCCGCGTCATTCAGAAATCTGTCTTGCGCCTGGCGCGCGGTCATGCCCGTGCCCTCGATATTCGGGAAGGCATAGAACGCGCCTGCCGCATCCGCACAGCGGAAGCCGGGCAAGGTGTTCAAGCGCTCCACGATCATTTGCCGGCGCCGATCAAATTCCGCGACCATCGCACGCACGTCATCCTGGGGCCCCTCAAGGGCTGCGATCCCTGCAAACTGCGCCGGGGCATTCACGCAAGAATGGTCATTGATACACAACCGCGTTGCCCCATCGACCATCGCGTCAGGCCAAACAGCATATCCTAACCGCCAGCCCGTCATCGCATAGGTCTTGGACCAGCCATCCAACAAGATAAGCCGGTCTCGGATATCGGGGTATTGCAACAGGCTGACGTGTTCGCGGCCGCCATAAAGCATGTTGGAATAGATTTCGTCTGACAAGATGACAACATCGGGAAAGGCCGCGAGGCCGGCGACCAATTTGTCAATCTCCGCACGTGGCGTGACGCCGCCGGTGGGGTTGGCTGGCGAATTGATGATGATCAGCCTTGTGCGCTCATTGATTTGCGCCAGGACTTCTTCGGCCGAAAAGGCGAAATCGTTTTCTTCTTTCAGCGCGATCGGCACGGGCGTCGCGCCGGAATACTTGATCACGCTTTCATAGATTGGAAACCCGGGATTGGGATACATGATCTCGGTGCCGGGCTCGCCCAGCATCATGATCGCAAAAAACATTGTCGGTTTGCCACCAGGCACCACAACCACATTGTCGGGGTTCACTTCCGCACCGTGGCGGCGGTGCAGATCGGCCGCGACCGCCTGGCGCAACGCCGGCAGCCCGTTGGCAGGTGTGTAGCCATGATGCCCGTCGCGCATGGCCTTGATGCCTGCCTCAACGATGTGTTCGGGCGTGCGAAAATCGGGCTGACCAATTCCCAGGTTGATGATGTCCTTGCCTTGCGCCGCAAGCGCCTGCGCGCGCGCCAGCACGTCAAACGCGCTTTCGGTGCCCAATCGTCCCATTGAAGCTGCCAAAGTGACCATGTTTTGCCCTTTCAAGATACGTCGTGCTCAAACCCGATTTGCCCGCAAATTCGACCGTATTTCGGCCGCGCATCTGCGCTGTGGCTGACCTATGGACAGCGTTATTCACGCTGTGATTTGCGATGTCTACCTGTTTTGAGAAAATGCGCCGTCGCTGCCGGTCGCCGTTGGCGTGACCTCGAGTTGAGCGCTAACGCCCGCGTTGGTGACTTTGGTATTGGGCGTGCCTTTGGCGGGCGACATCAATTTGGGAATGATGGCGCGCGCCAGGTGCAAGTTAGTTTTGCTAAACCCCTTGATTCGTGCATTTCAGCAGGCCGAAGCAATCCGCCCGTGCACCCGCACTGGGCATAGAAATCCACCCCGGTGGCATTGGCACCGAGGTGGATCAACCGCCGTGAGCGGCATATTTCGCTGCGCGCCAAGGGGAATTGCGGCGCAGCGAAGCCTTTGTCAGGCGTCCTGCGCTGTCGCGCGGTTCGCCAGGGTGACATCCAGCATCAGGCGTTCGCCTTTGCGCAGCACTTCGATCTTGGAGGCCGTGTCTGGCGGGGTGCTTGCCACGGCGCGGGTCAGATCGCGGGCTTCGGCGATGTCTGCGCCGCCGAAGCTTAGGATGATGTCACCGGCTTTCAGCCCGGCTTTTTGCGCAGGCGTGCCCTCCATGACCCTTTCGATCTGCGTGCCTTCACCGTCTGAAAGCCCCAGGACTGATGCGACTTCCTCACTTACGGGTTTGATCTGGACGCCCAGCCAGCCGCGGTCGATCTGGCCGTCATCCTGCAGGTCCGCGACGATTTTCGAAACCAGGTCGGAAGGAACGGCAAAACCGATACCGGCGCTGGCGCCATCTGGCGAGAAGATCGCGGTATTGACGCCGATCACCTGACCTTCGTTATTGAACAGAGGACCACCGGAATTGCCGCGGTTGATGGCCGCATCTGTCTGAAGGAATTCATCAAACGGACCTGCATTGATGTTGCGGTCCTTGGCCGAAATGATCCCGGTCGTGACCGTGCCGCCCAGGCCAAAGGGGTTGCCCATGGCGATGACTTCGTCGCCCACACGCATCGCCTCAGACGAGCCAAAGGCGACAGTCGGCAGGTTTGAACCTTCGATGTCCAGCAGGGCAATATCGGTCAATGGGTCGGCGCCAACAACCTTGGCGTCATATTCCGTTCCGTCGGCGAATTTGATGGTGATGGTTGAGGCGCCGTCAATCACATGGTTGTTGGTGACGATCAGACCGTCGGACGAGATGATGAAGCCCGAACCCAGACCTTTACGGTCAGGTCTGTCCGGCATTTGCGGCATGCGGTCGCCGAACCGACGTTGAAATTCCTTGAGAAATTCGTCGCTTGGCATTGAGTTTGAAGCACCTGCCGGTGTGGCGCTGGCTGTGACTTCGACCAGAACAACGGCCGGACTGAATTGTTCGATCAGATCGGCATAGCCGCCTGCAGGCACGGCAAGCGCGGCAGTAGGCGCCAGTGTGACGGCACCGGTCGAGGCGATGGTCGCCGCAAGCAGTGCTGCCGTCAGCCTTGTGCGCCTTTTGGGGGAAAATAGCTGTGTCATGAGGAATGCTCCTTGTTCATGCGTTGTGGAGCATATGTTGGGCGCGCGCGTGACGGTGTCGTTTCACCCGCTATACAGATTTGTAATGTTCACGCCTTTGGGCGATAGAAGCGGTGCCAGGAGCGCCGCAACCGTCATTGCGACACCGTGTAGATCGCCGTGGCGCCAACCGATGGGCCCGAGATTTTTGCTAGCCAGACAGAGATCAGGCAAAGTGGCTCCAAAAAAGGGGCGACATTACACAGATGTAACGTGGCGGTCAGGCAAACATTTGATCGCTGGTTTATTTCCTGTTTCAGAAGAAACAAGGAGACTTCACATGGAACGGATCAAATCCTTTATCGCCAGCACCCTGATCGCTCTGATCGTGTTTGCCGGCTTTGGTATCGGCATCATGGCTTTGGGCTTTGCGCTTGTACTGGGCGCGGCCTTTGCCCTGGCCTTGCGGCTTGCAGGCCCAAGCCTGATTGCGAAAGTCGAGAAGCGCGCCGAAGAGATGCAAGATGAGTCCGGCGGTGCCGAACCGACAGCGGCTTGAACCAAATGCAGAAATGGAAGGGAAGCGGCGGGCAATGCCCGCCGTATTCGTTTTTGCGCCGGCGGCTTGAAACCATAACAGACATGTAATCCGGGCGTCAGGCGAGCGCCAGATGCACCCCTTAAATCAGTTTCATCGGACGGGATGATCCCGGCCAGAAACCAAGGAGACTACAACATGAAACGCAACAAGATCGCACTCGCTGCAACGTCCGGCCTGGTTGGCCTGTCGGTTCTCGCCGGTTCGATGGCCTACGCCTCGAGCGATTCAACCGCAAAAGACGCCGAAGAACTGGCGCAGTTCCTGAGCGCCAACCCCAACGTGGCGGCTGTCGTGGCAGATGTCGAAACCAAGGCCGGCGGCAAGGTCGTCGAAGCTGAATTCGATGATGAAACCCAAGGCAACGGCATCGTGGAATTTGAGGTCTTGATGGCCGACGGCACCGAGCAGCAGATGCTCTATACGCTGGCTGACGGTTCGATGACCGTCGACGTCGACGTCGACGAAGACGGTGACAATGACGGCGACCACGACAAAGAAGATGGCGAGAACGGCGCCGACGACAAGTAAGTCGCAAAGTTCTGGAATCCATGGCAAAAGACTGGTGGCCCCCTCTCGGGGCCACCAGCACGTGACGGAGCAAGTGATGAAGATCCTGGTGATCGAGGACGACAAGACAACCGGCGCCTATATTGCCGATGGGCTGCGTGAAGAGGGTCATGTCGTTGACCTCTTGGAAAATGGCCGCGATGCGCTCTTGCAGGCCAGCACCACCGACTATGACGTTCTGATTGTCGATCGCATGTTGCCCGGGCTTGACGGGATGGCACTGGTCAAGACCCTGCGGGGGGCCAAGAACCAGACGCCTGTGCTGTTTCTGACCTCGCTTGGCGGGGTGGATGATCGGATCGAGGGGTTGAACGCCGGTGGCGATGATTACCTTGTGAAACCTTTTGCGTTCGGGGAATTGTCAGCCCGCGTCGCAGCACTTGCCCGGCGCCCGCGCGCGACCCAGGAAGAAACCACCCTGCAGGCTGGCGATCTGGAAATGGACCTGGTGCGCCGCAAGGTGACGCGGGCAGGCCAAACGATAGACCTTCTGCCAAGAGAGTTTGCGTTGCTGGAACATTTGCTGCGGCGCAAGGGCAGGGTGCAGACCCGCACCATGCTGCTGGAGGCGGTCTGGGACATCAGTTTCGATCCGCAGACCAATGTGGTCGAGACCCATATCAGCCGCCTGCGCGCGAAGGTGGATAAGCCGTTCGACACCGAGATCATCGAGACCGTGCGCGGTTCTGGCTATCGGATCGAAGGCTAAGTCATGGCGAATGTACGTGGCATATGGACCTCGACGCCCCTGCGGCAGTCCCTGGCGATGGCGGCGCTTTTTGCATTGGTCAGCCTCGTCAGCCTGGCTGCGACCTATTGGATTGTTCGCGACAATACGGAAAAGGCGCTGCGCGCCACGCTCGAACAGGAGATGAAGGGCTTTCTTGCTTTGCCCAATGCGGCGGCGGTGCTTACTTTCGTGCGTTCGCAGTCTGAAACCGCCTCGCCCGAGGATCGTATCCTCAGCTATGTTCTGCCGGGCGGGTTACATGTCGGCAATGCGGCGCTGGTTTCCAAGAAAAATGGTTATACGGCTTTGTCGCTGGACGAGGAATATGCCGATCTGAGCGGCAGCTATTTTGCCCTGAGCGCGCCCGTTCATGGCGGGCAAATGACAATCGCGCTGAGTGCTGAGCCTTTGGGCGACATCCGAGAAGCCTTTTTGTCGGTCTTTTTGTTCAGCCTGATCCCGACCACCTTGCTGGTGATTGGCGGCGGCGTTCTGTTGGCGCGCCGCTCTGTGCGACGGTTGAACAGGATTGACACGACGCTCGACCGGCTGACCACCGGCGATTATGCGGCCCGGGTCGCGCCCATGACGGGGCGGGCTGACGATCTATCTCAGATCGGGGACCGGATCGACAAGATGGCCGCCGCGCAGGAACAGCAGATCTCGGCTCTGAAACAGGTGTCTGCCGATATTGCCCATGATCTGAAAACACCGATCCAGCGGGTGTCTGTGTTGCTCAACCGTCTTCAGGACAGGGCCAACCTGGATAGTGACAGCGCCGAGCTGGTGGACCGCGCCAACGCGGAAACCGACGGGATCGTCAAGACTTTCCAGTCGCTCTTGCAGATTGCGCAGATCGAAGGCGGTTCCCCCCGGAAGCGTTTTGAGCCAGTCGATGTCGCCGCGCTGGCTCGCACGTTCTGTGAGGTGTATGAGCCAGCCGCCGAGGAAACCGGGCACGCGCTGCTGTGTGACGTGCCAGACCAGCCGATGTATGTGGTTGGCGACAAGACGCTTTTGGGCCAGGTCTTTGCCAATCTGATCGAGAACGCCCTGCGCCACACGCCTGACGGGGCGAACGTGTCTGTGGGCGCGGTCTTGGACAGCGGCGCAGTTCGCCTTACCGTCAGTGACACGGGGCCCGGCATCCCTGCGGATGAGCGCGAAAATGTCCTGCGCCGTCTATATCGGCTGGAACGCAGCCGCACGACGCCCGGTAACGGGTTGGGGTTGAGCCTGGTTGCCGCGATCGTCGATATGCACGAGGGCGAAATGCGTCTGGAGGATAATGAACCGGGCCTGCAGGTCGAGATCACGTTGTCCTCAACATTGGCGCCCGATTTGAGCCAAAGTAAGCCACAGCAGAATGGCTGACTGACGCCGTTGCACGGGCGGCCTTGCGCTATCCGTTCAGTGCCAAGCGGGTGCCGGCTGCCTTGGACTGGGAAAAGTTCTGCCACACGGCCGCGCCAAGTGATGGCTCGGACGGTCTTTTGAGATTTTTCTGTAATGACCGGTTGTGTGGATCGTCCTCTTCTCGAAACCCAGTTCCAAACGAAGGACAGGACCAGTGAAAACCGATGTCATTTGAGAAGTCCAGTTACCCCAACCCAGACAGAGCGGTTGTTGGCGCGCCAGCTGAGGCGCGTCGCCAATCACATCATCATAGAACCAAGTGAGGACCAAACATTGACCCTGATCATACTGACAATCGCGTCGGGTTCATTGCTTTTTTTGGGCAATCTGTCGTGGGGCCAACCCGCTCACATGCCCGTGCGCGCGCGCAGCGGCATCGCAAGATGAGGCTCCCATTTGGTGAACGAAAGACCGCCGTTTCGCGGCCGCAAAGCTTGGCGGGCTGTGAAACGCTCGCCCGCTGGGGCAGTTTGCGATACCGTCCGAGGCAACAGGCGGAAAATCGGGCGCTGCAAGGCGCAGGCGTGCTTGCGCGGAAACATGACCGACTTGCGCGCCACCCTGAGCTCATTACGCTGGCCAGTGTGTCATGGGACATGCCATTTCTCCGGTTTACGCCTGCCGGGGATAATGCACCGCTGAGCGGCGTTCAAATTGTTGGCGTTGATTTGGGGATGACTTCACGTCTCAATTGAAAATCACGGAATATTGAAATGGCGCCCGGAAACGAGGCGCCACATATAAGGATCAACTCTATGAATTTGCACAGTGATTCACATCCGGAAACCTCCGTGTATGTGTGCCCCATGCACCCTGAAGTTCAACAAGATGGGCCAGGAGATTGCCCCAAATGCGGTATGCATCTGGTGCCCAAGGATGAAGCCGAAAACGGCACACATTCTGGCCATGCGCACCACGGCCACGAGGGCCATCACGGTCACCACGCCGCTGCTGCCGTGCCCGCGGGTGAGTTGGACATCGTGCCGCCGGGATATGCCGGGGCCGTCTACACTTGCCCGATGCACCCCGAGGTTCGTCAGCCACACGCAGGTTCTTGCCCGATCTGCGGTATGGGGCTGGAACTGGAATCGGCGACCATGGATGCCGGGCCTAATCACGAGCTTGTCGATTTTACCCGGCGGTTCTGGTTCGGTGTCGTGCCCACAATACCCCTGTTGGTCTTGACGATGGGCCCCTATCTGGGCTTGCCCGTTCGTGAAATACTGGGCGAGCGGGCCACATTGTGGCTTGAGCTGGTTTTGGGCACGCCGGTGGTATTGTATAGCGGCTGGCCTTTCCTTGTGCGGGGCTGGAATTCCTTCCGGACGATGAACCTCAATATGTTCTCATTGATTGGAATGGGTGTCATTGCGGCATGGATATTCAGTGTTGTGGCCGTTCTGGCACCGTCAATATTTCCCAGCGGCTTTCGCGATGCAGAAGGCAACGTCGGTGTCTATTTCGAAGCGGCTGCGGTGATTGTGACGCTGGTGCTGTTGGGGCAAGTGATGGAATTGCGGGCGCGTGAGGGCACGGGCCAGGCAATCCGAGCGCTGCTGGATATGGCGGCCAAGACCGCACGGGTCATCCGCGATGATGGAACCGAAGAAGAGATCCCGTTGGAGGATGTTCAGGTCGGCGACCGCCTGCGCGTCCGTCCGGGCGACAAGGTGCCGGTTGACGGCACGGTGACAGACGGACGTTCGTCGGTGGATGAAAGCATGATCACAGGCGAGCCGGTGCCGGTTGAGAAGGTGGCGGGTGACGCCGTTACCGGCGCTACGATCAACGGCACGGGTAGCCTGATCGTCGCGGCAACGCGGGTTGGCGCAGATACGATGCTGTCGCAGATCGTTGAAATGGTGTCGAATGCGCAGCGCAGCCGTGCCCCGATCCAGAAATACGCGGACCGGGTCGCGGGCCTTTTTGTGCCCGTTGTGATCCTGATCGCCATTCTGTCCTTTGGTGCCTGGGCCTTGTGGGGTCCGGCGCCGGCCCTGGCCTATGCTCTGGTCGCGGCGGTGGCTGTTCTCATCATTGCTTGCCCTTGTGCCTTGGGCCTGGCCACGCCCATGTCAATCATGACCGCCACAGGCCGGGGCGCGCAGGCCGGAGTTCTGATCAAGAATGCCGAAGCATTGGAGCGTTTCGAAAAGGTGGACACGCTGATCGTGGACAAGACAGGCACGCTGACCGAAGGCAAGCCGACCCTGGTTTCGGTCTTGCCCGAAGCCGGGCATGACGAAGCTGAAGTTCTGCGACTTGCCGCCTCGCTTGAGCGCGGCTCAGAGCACCCGCTCGCCGAAGCGATTGTCCGCGGAGCCGAGGAACGCGGGGTCGAGATGGTAGATGCGGCCGATTTCGAGGCGATCACCGGCAAGGGCGTAAAAGGTGTCGTTGACGGCAAGCATGTAGCGTTGGGCAACCATGCCTTGATCACCGATCTCGGGCTGGAAGGCGGTGCGTTGGTGGACAAAGCCAATTTGCGCCGGGATGAGGGCGAAACTGTCATGTTCGTGGTGCTGGACGGCCGCATCGCCGGGCTTGTCAGCGTGGCCGACCCGGTCAAGGAAACAACCCCCGCCGCGCTCAAGGCGCTACATGAACTGGGATTTCGGATCATCATGGCAACGGGCGACAACGAACGAACCGCCAAAGCCATTGGCGCGCGTCTGGGCATCGATGAGATCCGCGCGGATGTCTTGCCGCAAGACAAGGCGCGCATCATTCGCGAATTGCAGGAAGCGGGGTCCAAAGTTGCCATGGCAGGCGACGGTGTGAACGATGCGCCAGCCCTGGCGCAGGCCGATGTTGGCATTGCCATGGGCACTGGCGCGGATGTCGCGATTGAAAGCGCGGGTATCACGCTGCTCAAGGGCAATCTTGACGGGATCGTCCGCGCGCGGCGCCTGGCGAGCGCGACGATGCGCAACATCCGGCAGAATCTGTTCTTTGCGCTGATCTACAACGCCTCTGGCGTGCCGATTGCTGCGGGCGTCTTGTTCCCGTTCTTTGGCATCCTCATCAGTCCGATGTTTGCCGCCTTTGCCATGAGTGCGTCGTCAATTTCGGTAGTGCTTAATGCTTTGCGCCTGCGCAGCGCCAAAATCTAGAAAGGGCAAACCCATGCAACATTCCCACAGTGATGCTGAAATGAACAAGGGCTCGATCAGTTTGAGCGGCGCGGTGGGGATGGGCACAGGTGTCATGATTGGTGCCGGCATCTTTGCGCTCACCGGGCAGATCGCCCAATTGGCCGGCCCATATTTTGCCCTGTCTTTCGTATTGGGAGCGATCATCACGTCGTTCAGCGCCTATAGCTATATCAAGATGTCAAACGCCTGGCCGTCCTCGGGCGGAATCGCAATGATCTTGCAAAAAGCCTATGGTCCCGGCGCAATTGCCGCGGCGGCTGCCTTGTTGATGGCGCTATCGATGGTGATCTCGGAAAGCCTGGTCGCGCGTACCTTCGCAACTTATGTCTTGCGCCCGTTCGACATCAGCGGCGGGCCATTGGTGCCTATCCTGGCGGTGGGGGTGATATTGTTCGCCTTTCTGGTCAATATTTCCGGCAACCGTTCGGTAGGGTTGTTGTCGATCATCATGGCCATCGCCAAGATCGGTGGCATCGCCCTGTTCGGCATCATCGCGCTCTGGGCGGGCGGTTTCGGTTTTCCCAATGCCAGCACCAGCGCCAATGGTTTTGATCTGACCGGCTTCATCGCGTCGGTGGCCCTGTCCATTCTAGCATTCAAAGGGTTCACGACGATCACGAACAGCGGCGGAGAGATCACCAATCCACATCGCAATGTGGGCCGCACGATCATGATTTCCATCGCGATTTGCGTCGTGGTCTACATGCTGGTGGCCCTCGCCGTCGGCTCGAACCTGTCGATAGACCAGATCATTGCTGCCAAGGATTATTCGCTGGCCGAGGCCGCGGCGCCCGCGTTGGGGCAGGCAGGGTTTTATTTCACCGTCGTTCTGGCGGCACTTGCCACCGCCTCAGGGGTATTGGCGAGCGTATTTGCGGTATCGCGGATGCTGGCGATGCTGACCGACATGAATATGATCCCGCACCGGCACTTTGGGATGTCGGGGCCGATCCGCAGCCATACTTTGGTTTACACGGTGGTCATGGCATCCATATTGGCCGTCTTTTTTGACCTAAGCCGTATCGCGTCTTTGGGCGCGTTCTTTTACCTGATCATGGATATGCTGGTCCATTGGGGTGTGTTCCGCCACGTGCGCAAGGATATTGGCGCAAATGGGATCATATTGCTTTGTGCGCTGGGGCTGGATGCAGTTGTTCTGGCGGCCTTTACAATTATGAAACTGGGGTCTGACCCATTGATAGTGCTCTATGCCGCCTTCGCGATCACGACCGTGTTCGTATTCCAGCGGCTGTATTTGAAGCGATGGTTCGGCGGGCCGGATGATGACCAGGCTCACGCCATGGGGACAAGTTGATATGCTGACATTCATTGCAGACAATCCGATGCGGGGCGGGCTGGCCGTAGCGCTAGCCATCAGTGTTCCTCATTTGTTTTTGCCGCTGGATTGGTCGGTGGCGCTTGCTGCGTTGACCCTGGCCGTTATCGCCGGGGTTTATATTGGATTTGCCGTCCTTCATGGCCGGGAACATGCGTTTGTCGCCGAAGCCATCGCTGCGGTCACTTTTGCCGCACTTGCCCTGGGCGGCATGATGGTCTCTCCCTGGATCATTCCGGTCGGTTTGGTCGGACATGCAATATGGGACATGTTGCATCACCGAAGAACCCATCTTCTGACCGACGTGCCAGGGTGGTATGTTCCGTTCTGCATCGTGATCGATGTCATACTTGCGCTGGTTCTCGCGGTATCCTGGGCGGGCGGGACCTAGCGTCATATTTGCATTGGTGCGCGCATTGGAATAGAAAAGACGCTGACTTGCACAGTCTCAATTGACAAACGTGCAGGCCAGTTTTCCAATTTGCAGAGGGGGCCGGTGCTGTGAGCAAAGTCGATCAATTGCGCGATGACAATCAGTCATCGCAGGACCCGTCAGTTGCGGCGCTGACCGTCAATCGCAAGATGTTTCTCGGATTTCTGGTCAAACGCCTGGGAAATGTGACCGAGGCCGAGGATGTCTTGCAAGAATTCTGTATCCGCGTCATGAACCGCAAGGATCAGCTGCGCGAAACGGACAAGCTGACCGCCTGGCTTTACGCGGTCTTGCGCTCAACCCTGAACGATCACTATCGCAAGAGCGGGCGCCAACGCAGACTTGGCGCGGCGTTCGAAAATGAACAGAAAACAGCGCCCGTCAGCGAAACCGGGGCTGAAGAATTCGACCACGTATGCCAATGTGTGACCGGGCTGGTGCCAACGCTGCGCCAGGATCAAAGCGATCTCATCCGGCGCCTGGATATGGACGAGGAAGATCGGCAATCGGTCGCGAGGGATCTGGGTGTCACGGTCGGTGCTTTGGGCGTGCGGTTGCATCGCGCGCGCGCGGCTTTGCGCGACAGCCTTCTGCGTCACTGCGGCGGGTGCTGCAAGCACGGATTTGACGATTGCTCATGTTCAACTTCTGGCGCTCCAAACCATTCGGGTGGGGCCTGCCACTAGGTCGTTCCGACGCCCTGTTGGGCATTATTCGCCGAACTATGTAATGATACTGCCCGACATACGTCTACTTTTCTGAAAGCGTTTGAGCCGCCATGCGGGTTCATCAAACGCCAAACGAAAGGAGAAACAGATGTCCACATACGAACCTACCCACGCCGTTCCACGCATTTCGGTCAAGGCACTTGGCTGGAGTTTGGGTCTATTTTTTGCGATCGTCTTTTCCATATGTGTCGCCTTCGGGCTGCTGTTTCCAGGTGCCACGATGTATCAGGCTTGGCTGGCGTTGTTTCCCTGGGTCACATGGATGAGTTGGCCAAGTTTTGGATTGGGCCTGATTGAAGCCTTTGCCTATGGCTGGTTTGTGGCTGTGATCTTTGTCCCGTTGTTCAACTATTTTTCCGGACGGGAAAATTCGTGAACGCAGCGCTGCCTTTCAGGCAGACCCCACACATCAGGCGGATAACATCATGCAATGGCTTGCAGATAATTGGTTTTTGGTACTTTTCGGCGGCGGCATGATCGTCATGCATTTGTTCGGGCACGGACACGGTGGCGGTCATGGCGGCCACGGCAAGAAGCTGCCCAAGGATGCCGCCAAATCAAAGGAAAAGTCCGAGACGGACACAAAAAATCAGGGGTGATCCTTGTCCGGCGCGCCCCAAATGCGGCCACACGCGCCACCGGTTGGGCAAGCAGGTTCAACCGGGCCTGCCTTGGTCCCAATTTGACGGCTAATTCAGATGCCGTGGGTTTCAGGCGTTTTTGGCGACCCCGGCAGGATTCGAACCTGCAACCTGCCCCTTAGGAGGGGGCTGCTCTATCCAGTTGAGCCACGGGGTCTTTGGGTTTGGGTGTCATGTTGCGGCTTCTTTGGCAAGCGACGGGTGTCAACGGCGCAGCGTGTCGCCCAATGTCAGGCGTGGGCGCAAGGTGACGATCTGTGGTTCCGCCCGCTCTTGCGAGACACGTTCGGCGATGATGCGCGCGGCAGCTTGTCCGATTTCGGCCCGGCAGGCATCCATTGTCGCAAGCGCGCGCGGCAAACCATCCAGCAATTCGACAGCATTGAAGCCGGCAAGGCCGATTTCGCCTGGCACGTCGATGCCGGCCTCCAGGCAATACAACAGGCCGCCTGCACCGATCATGTCGTTGGAATAATAGATGAAATCGATGTCCGGCGTGCGTTTGAGAATGGCCTCTGTCATCTCTCGCCCCTTGGCCAGCGCCGATCCACCTGAGTAAAACTCCTGATCGGCGATCTCGAGCCCGGATTTGGCAAGGGTTTCGGTGAAACCCTCAAAGCGTTTACGCGCCCGGTGATCAAGTGGCATCTTGGTGCCCAGAAACGCAATGCGTTTATACCCGCTCGCGACAATTTCCGTGGCCATTTCGCGCCCGGCGCGGCGGTGTGAAATACCCACAGCGCTGTCGATTGGTTCGCCGTCAATATCCATGATCTCGACGATTGGAATGCCCGAGCTGCGCAACATCGCCTTGCAGGCGTCGCTATGCTCCAGGCCGGCGATGATCACGCCTGACGGACGCCAGGACAACATTTCATAGAGCACCTTTTCTTCACGCTCAGGGGAGTAATTGGTCACGCCCACCACGGGTTGCAGATCGGTTGTGTCCAAGACTTCCGAAATGCCGGTCATCACCTCGGGAAAGACCATGTTGGACAGTGACGGGATAATCACCGCCACAAGGTTCACGCGCTGCGACGCCAGCGCGCCGGCGATCTTGTTGGGCACATAGCCAAGGGTCTTGGCCGCGCTCAGCACACGTTCCCGCGTGGCCTCCGATACGTCGCCGCGGTTTCGAAGCACGCGCGAAACGGTCATTTCGCTGACGCCGGATGCCTCGGAAACATCGCGCAACGTCAAGGGGCGGTTGTCGGAAGGTGTCAGGTGATTTGGCACAGGCAAGACCTTTGGATACTTTCCGCCATCTTGCCGATTTATCTGATATGTTCAACCGTTGTGCGCGCTCGCGCCCGGTGCTGTGTTATCGCTAACAATCGCGTGGAACGGCGGGCGGTTTCGCGCCTCGAGCGCCCAAACGTTGGAAATTCGGGCGGAAGCCGCGCGCAATGGGTCGCAATGGATGTTGTCTTTGCTGTTTGCCTTGCCATGATCTGCGCGAAGGTGTCTTTTGGCACGCAACATCGAATCTAGAGGGCGCTCGCGGCACATGAGGCTGCGCGTTAGGGGAATATAGGCATGAAATACCACAGATCATTGCTTGGCATGGCTTTTGCCGCGGTGGCAGGAATGGCGACGGCATCCGCCGCCTGGGCGGCGGAGTATGAATTCAACCTGCAGAGTTTCTTGCCGGCTCAATCCACGGTTCCCAGCAAGATCATCGATGTATGGGCAGACAACGTCGAAGCCTCCTCTGGCGGCAGGATCAAGATCAACCGTTTCGCGTCCATGCAATTGGGTGGCGCACCGCCGGAATTGCTGGACCAGGTTCTTGATGGCGTTATCGATATCACCTGGAATGTCGTGGGATACACGCCGGGCCGTTTTCCATCGACCGAAGTGTTTGAATTGCCGTTCATCGTTGACGATCCGCGCGCGGCCTCGGCTGCGTTCTGGACCATGATGCAAGAGCATATGGAAAAGACCGAGTTTGCCGATTTCAAGATGTTGGGCACCTGGGTGCACGGTCCCGGCGTCATCCATTCTAACCAAGATGTGCGCACGCCTGCCGATCTGAACGGGATGAAGATCCGCGGTGCGTCGCGCCAGGTCAATGCGCTGCTCAAGCAATTGGGGGCGACGCCGGTCGGCATGCCCGTGCCCGCCGTGCCCGAGGCCCTGTCCAAGGGCGTGATAGATGGCACGACGATCCCGTGGGAGGTCACGAAGGCTCTCAAAGTGCCGGAACTTGTTGATAATCATACGGAATTTACCGGGAATATGCTGTATACGGTGACTTTTGTCCTGGCGATGAACAAGGACAAATATGCCGCTTTGCCCGATGATCTGAAGGCTGCGTTTGACAGCAATTCCGGCCTGGCGTTTTCTGTTTTTGCGGGCGGGACGATGGCAGAATATGACGGTCCGGCCCGAGACATTGCCGTTGAGCGCGGCAACAATATCGTAACCTTGTCGGCAGAGGAATCTGCAAGATGGGCCGATGTCGCTGCCCCTGTCTATGATCAATGGCTGGCCGAGATGGCCGACCGTGGCATTGATGGGCAGGCCCTGATTGATCAGGCGCGCGCGCTGATGGCCGATTTCGACGGGTGATCTGCGACCCTTGCGCCGTGCTTTGGCGCAAGCGTGGCATGGTGCTCAGGGCAGGGGGCCAAAGTGCATCAGGTAATCTATAGGCTCGCCCGTTCCATGGCTCTGCTGGGCGGACTGGTTCTGTGCGCCCTGATATTGTTGGTGTGCTTATCGGTGTTGGGCCGCGCGATGAATGGCGTGCTGCATGGACCCGTTGCGCAAGTCGCGCCCGGCTTGGCTACAGCGCTGTTGGACTGGGGCGTTGGCCCGATCAATGGCGATTTCGAGTTAGTCGAAGCCGGCGTCGCCTTTGCGATTTTTGCTTTCTTGCCCTTGTGTCAGATCACATCCGGCCATGCCGCTGTAGACGTTTTCGTTACCAGAATGCCCGCCGGTTTCGACCGGTTTTTGCGTGCCATCGCAGAGTTGGCCTTTGCGGTGGTTCTGGTTGTAATCGCCTGGCGGCTGTATGACGGGATGATGTCGAAGCGCGGCTATGGTGAGACGACATTCTTGCTGCAATTCCCTGTCTGGTGGGCTTATCTCGCGTCCTTGTCGGGCGCGGTGGTGGCCGCGTTGGTCGGCGTCTATATGGCGGCGATGCGGCTGACGGAATTCCTGGCCGGTCGCGCGCTTCTGCCGGAAAATGCCGAGGACCTGCTGTGAGCAACCTGGAGATTGGGCTGATCTCATTTCCGGCGCTCATGGGGCTTATTTTCCTGCGCGTGCCGATCGGATTGGCGATGTTTCTTACCGGCATGGTTGGCCTGTATTTCGTGACAGGTAGTTTCAACTTGCCGCTGGCGCGGTTGAAAAGCGAGACATTCACGACTTTCTCAAGTTATTCGTTGTCGATCGTGCCGATGTTCTTGTTGATGGGCCATTTTGCCACTTTGGGCGGGATGTCCACCGCGCTGTTCAAGGCGGCTGAGGCATGGTTGGGACATCGCAAGGGCGGGGTCGCCATGGCCGCCATCGGCGCCTGCGCCGGATTTGGCTCAATCTGCGGCTCATCGCTGGCGACAGCGGCGACGATGGGGCGGGTGGCGCTGCCGGAACTGCGCCGCTATGGCTATGCAGGTGGGTTTTCCACAGCAACCTTGGCCGCCGGCGGCACATTGGGCATCTTGATCCCGCCCTCAATCGTGCTGGTGATCTATGCCATCTTGACCGAACAAAACATTGCCAAGCTGTTCCTGGCCGCTGTGGTGCCCGGCTTGCTGGCGGCGCTGGGCTATATGCTGGCGGTGTCGATATATGTGCGGCTGAACCCTGAAAGCGCCGGCACCAAATCTGCCTTGCCCTATCGCGAAAGGTTCCGCGCATTGGTCGCCGTTTGGCCTGTCCTGGTGGTTTTCGGGCTGGTCGTTGGCGGCATATATCTTGGATGGTTTACGCCAACAGAGGCAGCGGGTATCGGCGCGTTCGGCACGGGTCTTTTGGCCTATTTGAACCGGGGGCTGACCTGGGCCAGCCTATCCGAAAGCATTCTGGCGACGGCCCGATCTTCAGCGATGATCTTTTTCATCGTGTTGGGGGCGGGTTTTTACAACGGGTTCCTCGCCTTGACGCAGGTGCCACAGGAAATGTCGAATTATGTGGTGGGTCAGGGGCTTTCGCCCTGGGTCGTTCTGATGCTCATTCTGGTCTTTTACCTCTTGCTTGGCTGCCTGATGGACAGTCTGTCGATGATCTTGCTGACGGTCCCGATATTCTATCCGGTCATTGCCGAATTGGATTTTGGCCTGTCACCAGAGCATGTGGCGATCTGGTTCGGCATTCTGGTGCTGATCGTGGTCGAGGTCGGGCTGATCACGCCGCCGGTGGGGATGAATTTATTCATAATCAACGCGATGGACCGCTCTACCGCCATGATCGACACCTATCGCGCGGTGCTGTTCTTTGTGGCCAGTGACATCCTGCGCGTGGCCATTCTGGTGGCCTTTCCGGCCATCACCTTGTTCTTGTTGCCGTGATGAAACGGGTGGTTCGGGCTTGACCTTTTGCCGGTTTCATTGGCCTGTGCCACACACTGACCATCGGCAGGAGGGCGGGCATGTTTGACACGGTCTTGATCTTTGGCGCGGCGTTTCTGGCCGGTATCGTCAACACAATCGCGGGCGGCGGCACTTTCTTGACCTTTCCGGCGCTGGTCTTTGTCGGCCTACCGCCCATTGTGGCCAACGCCACCAGTTCCGTGGCGGTGCTTCCGGGATATCTGTCCGGCACCTTGGGCTATGCCCCCGAAGTGCGCAGCTTTGACCGCCCAACCCTGACGCGGCTTTGCGCGGTGACCTTGGCGGGGTCCACATTGGGCGCGCTGGCATTATTGGTGTCGTCAAATGAGTTATTCGCTGCCGTCGTGCCGTTCTTGCTGTTGATCGCCACCATCGTTTTCTACTGGGGCGTGCCAATCCGCGCCTATGTCGCACGGCTCAGTTCAAGTGTGACCCCGTATGGCTCAGTCTCGTTATTTGTGGTTGCGGTTTATGGGGGGTATTTCAACGGCGGATTGGGGATCATCCTGCTGGCGCTGTTTGCCATGTGGGGCATGATTTCCGTGCATCAGATGAACGGGTTGAAAACGGCCTTGTCCTTTGTCGTGTCGGCCATTTCTGTTGTGGTTTTCGCAATCGCCGGGATCGTCGCCTGGCCGCAGGCGTTGATCATGATGGTGGGCGCTTTGCTGGGCGGCTATCTTGGTGCGCCGATCGCGCGGGCGTTACCAGAGCCGGTGGTGCGAACCGGCATCGCCGCAATCGGGTTCACCATGAGCGCCGTGTTCTTGTATCGCGCCTTTGGATGAGCCCAAGGCGCAGGGGCGTCACAGGATCAGACTTCGTGCAAGATCCTTGCAGACACACAAGAAAAACCATGATTAACTTTCTCCACCCGTCTTGCGCGAAGAGCGGGTGCGAGCGGGGGAAATCTACGAAATGTTCTTGGCACGTCGCGCATTTGGTGCGTTTTTTATCGGGCTGGTTTCAGCCGTTTTTGCCATTTCTTTCGCCGCCATCGTGTATCAGGGTGAGCTGGCCGCCTATTTGGATCGTGGCATCGCGCTGACCCTGATGGGCAGCATCGTCGTGGCCATCACAGGCGCTCTGACGCTGACCTATCGCGGGGCCATAATCGCGCCGCAAGATGTGCCGGCTATCCTGATTGCCGGGGCGACGGGGGCCTTTGTTGCACGCGGCAACATGCCCGACGAGACGTTATTTGCCACCACCGCCGCGCTGATTGCGGTGGCCTCGCTTGCGACTGGGGTCACCAGTTACGTGATCGGGCATTTTCGCCTGGCCTATGTCGCACGCTATGTGCCCTATCCGGTCCTGGCCGGGTTTCTGGCGGCGACGGGCCTGTTGTTGGTGCAGGGCGGCATCGGCATTGCCTTGGACGAGCCACATGTTGCGCCAGGCAGCTGGCTTGAAGCGGATACGTTGATCAAATGGGTGCCACCCATGGTGGCTGCACTAGGCATCTTGATCGCCACACGCCTGAGCCGCAGCCATTTCGTGTTGCCCCTCGCCCTGATCGTGGCCGCCGTTGGTTTTTTCATGCTCTATGGTGCGCTGGGGCTGACCGGGGCCGAGGCCCGGGCGAAAGGGTTGATGCTGGGGCCGTTTCAACAAGGCGGATTTCTGGCAGGGGTAGGGCCAGGACTGGTGGCGCAAGCCGATTGGCCGGCCATCCTTGCCCAGGTGCCGGTGATCGTAACAATTGTGGCTGCATCGTTGATCGGCATGACGCTGAACGCCTCAGGGTTGGAACTTGCCGTCGGGCGTGAACTGGATATTTCCAGGGAAGTGCGCGGCGCGGGATTGGCCAATGTGCTGTCGTCCCTGGTCGGCGGCTTGCCGTCCTATCACATTGTCGGCGAAAGCATTCTGGCCAACCGCTTGGGTTTGATCAATGCATGGGCGGGGATCAGCAGCGCTGCGGGTTGCGCGATCGTGCTGTTTTTTGGCGCCAGCCTGTTGGCCGGGCTGCCGGTCGGGCTGTTTGCGGCTGTCATCGCCTATCTTGGCGTTGATCTGTTGTATTCCTGGCTATGGGAGATGCGCAAACGGTTGAATCTGCAAGATTATGCGATTGTGCTGTTGATCCCGCTGGTTGCCGTGAGCTTCGGTTTTCTGGCCGCGATTGGTCTGGGGTTGTTGGCTGCCTGTGCAATTTTCATTTACGCCTATGCCAAATTGGATGTGATCCGCCGACAAACAGATCTGACATCCCGGCGCTCGGTTGTAGAACGATCCGAAGCCGCCATGCAGCTCCTGGACCGGCAGGGCCATGTCGCGCGGGTGGTTGAGTTGCACGGGTATTTGTTCTTTGGATCGTCAAATGATCTGCGTGAACGGCTGAAAGACGCGTTGGAGCGCGACGCAATCT
>Ga0316205_10002244_pt1 | contig 20659 bp, 10 predicted proteins | sample 3monthpyrite_MG_FD_204941 | JGI IMG/M metagenome (GOLD analysis project Ga0316205, IMG submission 204941) | Microbial mat bacterial communities from mineral coupon in-situ incubated in ocean water Damariscotta River, Maine, United States -... | ecosystem: Environmental > Aquatic > Marine >... | reverse complement strand
TTCTACATAGTGAAAAGATATGGGGGTTAATCCGCGCTATCACACTCATTATTATAGGCATTATGATTGCCAAACTATTTAGTGCGACATTAGAAAAATTAGCAAGCCATAAAATTGACAATCACCGTATCATGTTACTCAAGCGAGGTAGCTATTATTTAATTCTTGTTCTATTCCTAATCTCTGCACTACGTGAATTAGGATTTAACCTCAGCGTACTACTAGGTGCAGCTGGTGTCTTCTCTGTCGCGATCGGATTTGCATCACAAACATCTGCATCTAATTTAATTAGCGGCTTATTCCTGGTTGCAGAGCGACCTTTTACAGTCGGCGATGTTATTCGAGTTGGCACTACAACCGGTGAAGTTCTCTCTATAGATTTATTATCTGTCAAACTTCGCACCTTTGATAATTTGTTTGTACGCATACCCAATGAATCATTGATAAAATCAGAAGTAACTACGCTTACCCGCTTCCCTATTCGACGCCTGGACATAATGGTTGGTGTAGCCTATAAAGAAGACCTGAAAAAAGTACGCGCAACTCTGGAAGAAGTGGCCAATAAAAACCCGCTTTGTCTTGAAGAGCCAAAACCGCTATATATTTTTCAGGGATTTGGCGAATCCTCATTAGATATTCAATACTCTGTATGGGCAAAAAGAGAAAAGTTTCTAGAGTTAAAAAATAGTATCCATGAGGAAATCAAAAACGCTTTCGATGAACAGGGTATTGAAATCCCATTTCCCCACCGCACTCTATATACGGGAACTGAAACAAAACCTTTTCCAGTTGAAATGCTTAAAGACAAGCAGTCAACTAAATAAGGAACAGGCATGCATAAGTTGCAGCTGACGCTGCTGGCCATATTGGTCTGTATTTATACTACACCGCTGTATGCAAAAAGCAGCGTGAACATTACTATCCGTGGTGTTAACGAACAACTGGAAACTAATGTTCGTCTGTTTCTAAGTATTGAACAACAAAAAGACCACGCCTTACTCAGTTCTGCACGCATCCTACGCCTGCATAAAAAAGCCCCAGCAGAAATCACTAACGCATTACAACCATTTGGTTATTACCACCCTGTAATTCAGGCCGAATTAACACAAACAGCAACCGATAATTGGCAGGCTAGCTACAATATTGAACCTGGCCCGTCATTGATCATTGCTGAATTCAATTTTTTAATAAGTGAAGAAGCGAGCAAGGATAATGAATTCAATGAATTTATTAAAAGTAATACTCTACAAAAAGGCAGTGTATTTAACCATGTTGAATATGAAGACTTTAAATCCAGTTTGTCAAAGATAGCAACTGAACAAGGTTACTTTAACGCTCGCTTTGAGCAGCACCGTGTAGAAATTAATCTCAATACAAATGAAGCAAAAATTCATTTGCACTTCAACACTGGTCAACGTTATAACTTTGGAGAGGTTGTACTAAACCAGGATGTTCTCGATGACATTTTTTTACGTCGCTATATCTCTTTCAAAAAAGGTTCGCCCTACAATCTTAATAAACTGATTGATTTACAGCATGCTTTAAATGACAGTGATTACTTTCGCTCGGTTGAAGTATATCCAGGTCAACCTCAAATTGATCGAAACGAAATTCCTGTTAGCGTAACACTTAAACCACATAAACCTCATCGTTTTAGTATTGGACTGGGATTTGGTACTGACACAGGCGCACGAGCCAAGTTTGGCTGGCAAATGCCGCGAATTAATTCCAGAGGACATCGTTTTGATACTGAAGCAAAGATCTCTAAAATTGGCTATAGCCTTAGTGCTCGATATCGTGTTCCCATACTTAATCCGCGTACAGATCAGATGATTTATAGCGCAGGAATAATTAACGAAGAAACAACTAGCTCCGACAGCACTATCCAGACCGTTGGTGCTAGTCTCAATCGTAGCCGTGGTGCATGGCGAGAATCCATTTCTTTAAATTATCAACAGGAAGATTATGAAATAGCAGACACCGGCGGGGATTCTACTTTATTAATACCCAGTGTAAACTGGAGTCGCACCTGGGGTAATAATTTTATTTACGCTATAGATGGATTGCGTTTCGATATAAGCCTTCGAGGAGCCAGTGAAAATTTAGTTTCCGATACCGATTTTTCTCAACTTCAGGGCGGCATCAAAGCCATTAACTCGATCAATCACAACAACCGTTTCATCTTCCGGGGAAACCTCGGCAGTACCTGGACTCAGGAATTCGATGAGCTTCCCTCGTCGGTGCGTTTCTTTACAGGTGGTGCGCAAAGTGTTCGTGGTTATTCTTATCAGTCACTTGGTCCAGTAGATGCAAATGGAAATGTTATCGGTGGCCAGCATCTAATGGTAGGCAGCATAGAGTTTGAGCACAGCTTCAGCAATAAATGGGGAATGGCTGTGTTTTATGATGGCGGCAACGCGCTGGAAAAATTTAGCGACGATCTGGAAAGAGGATCTGGCTTAGGCTTACGCTGGAAATCTCCCGTGGGCATGGTTCGTATTGATCTGGCAAGTGCGATTAGTCAGGATGGCCAACCCTGGCGTCTGCATATTAATATTGGGCCAGACTTATGAAAAGAGTTTCTCTTATACTCTTTGCCCTGTTTGTGCCAATACCGGTAATCGTCTTTTCCTGGTTAACAATGACTGACGCAGGTTTACAATGGACTTATCAACAGGCCAAACCATACCTGCCAGCTGAATTAAGTATAAATAATATTGAAGGAAAACTCTTTGGCCCTGTCACGGTTAAGGAATTAGAATACAAAAAGAGTGGCACACATATCAAAACCAGGCAGATAATTATAGACTGGAAGCCTTTTGATTTGTTGTTAACACAGATTGATATCCATTCTCTTCACATTCAATCACTCAACATTATTTTACCAGACACTGAGCAAAAACAGCCGCAACAAAATCAGGGCTTAAGCTTACCCAATATAAATCTTCCCTGGAATATAAAAGTTAGTAATGCAGTCATCGAGGGCATGAGTTTAAGTCAGAATAAACAAACCTACGATATTAATAATATAAAACTTAGTGCTCGCTCAACCTTCAATAAAATTGACATCGATGAACTCACTGTGAGTGCTGATACATACAACATTAAAGTAATGGGAAAGCTACATCCAACTCGCAACTATCGACACGACCTAAACATAAACTGGCAAACAGAACTTCCATCCAGTGCTATCCTCAGTGGCAATGGCTCAATAACTGGTAATGTCATAAACAGTCGGGTAAAACAGGAACTAAGCGGACCGCTGCAACTCACACTTGATGCAGAATTAAATGATTTACTTAAGCGCCTTAACTGGCAAGCTACTATTAATGCCTCACATTTTGATACGTCAAAATTACATCAGGACTTGCCAGCGATAAATGGCGCACTCAAACTTAAAACAAAGGGTGATCTTTCCATAGCCAACGTTACAGGAAAACTTAATGCTCATAATTCTGATATGGGTAACTTTGACACAGAATTTAAGTTGCAGCGATTCAGTGACAATACCATTCAAATTGATCAGTTAAATTTACATGCGCCTCGCAGTAACACAAAACTTAATGCCACTGGCCAATGGTTGCCCGCCAGTAATGGCGGTAACGTAAAACTAAAACTAGACTGGCAAAATCTTCGATGGCCTATGTTGCAGACTGCCTGGTTCGATAGTGCTAAAGGTCAGGCTTTCATTGAAGGCAGCGTTGATCACTATGAAATAAATCTGACCACTGATAGCCCATGGTCGCAAACTTCACCTTCTTCCTGGGTTGCCAATGCCGTGGGTAATCTTGATGGGCTGAATATCAAATCACTGCAAGTAAAAGCATTAAAAGGTGTTTTCAATGCGACTGCCGAGTTAGATTGGTCATCTGAGTTAAACTGGAATGCAACAATCAACGCTACCAATATAGACCCTGCCAGTCTTTGGCCGCAGTGGCCTGGTCAACTTAAAGCAAATATTATCAGCAAGGGACATTTCAAAAACGGCCAACTAATTGCAGATACGAACATAACAAAACTCAGCGGCACTCTACGCAAGCATCCCGTCTCTTTGCGTACACATATGCTCTGGCATGATGATAATGTAGATATTTCATTCTTTGATTTTCACTCAGGTAATTCTAAAATTAGTACCAACGGTCACATCGGTAACAAATTGAAATTAAATTGGGACATCAAAACGAATGACCTATCTGAACTCTACCCACTCGCTCAGGGGCAATTGTTCGCGAATGGCCAGATAACTGGTTTACAAAATGCACCGATAGTTAACGCGTCTATAAACGGTAGTTCATTAAAATTACCCGATTATGAAATTGGGACTGTTAAGGGCACACTGAATATTGATCTGTTTCAGTGGAAAAATATCAATACCCAGATCAGTGCACAGACACTTAAATTAAATGAATATTTTCTACAGTCACTGGACATTAGTTCCAACAGTCAGCAAATGCAGGTAAAAGCCATATCTAATAAGTTAACTGCTTTACTAGAACTTAAAGGTAGCGCTACGGAGAAAGGCTGGGATGGAATGATTGAACGTTTCGATATTCAGACTAAGCAGTATGATAATTGGCAACTAACAGAGCCAGTTACACTCAATATTACTGAAAAGTCTTTAGTGACAGGTGCATTGTGCTTACAGAATATTCAGCATGCCAGTTTATGTTCTACTACATTTTTTAAAGAGTCCGACTGGCAGTCCAGTCTTGAGATGCAAAAATTTCCATTAAAAATATTCAACCCATGGCTACCTCCAGACATAAAACTTGAAGGCCCGGTTAATGCCACTGCTAAACTAACACTACTAACACCTAATCAACTGTTGGGCAATATTCATATTGACTTACCAGAAGGTGCCGTCAATTACCCACTACTACAAGGTGAATATGAACACTGGAAATATCACAGTGGTAAAATAAAAATTTCACTGGATAAAAATGAAACTAAAGCCAACGCCAATATTTCCATGGACAATGGGGATATGTTTCATGCATGGGTTCAATTACCGGAAGCAAAGATACTTGCTCTAAACACGCAACAACAAAAAATAATCGCAAATATAAAATCAGAAATTCATAATCTGGGGTTAATTGAAGCAATAATTCCAGAAATTCAGGAGTTACGTGGTGATGTGAAGGTTGATCTCAATATCGATGGCACCCTTGCCAGACCAAATTTAAATGGCCAGGCACATCTTCTCAATGGAAGCCTGCAAATACCGAGACTAGGTTTGAAGATTAATGAGCTCAACATTAAGGGTAAAAGACAAAACGCAGAAAAATTCAATTTCAAACTTGATGCTCTTTCTGGTGAAGGTAATCTTTCTATTCAGGGTCAAACTGTTGTTGATAAAAGTGCGGGCTGGCCTACAGAAATCAGCATAACAGGTAAGCAGTTTGTTGCCTCACACATACCTGAAGCACAAGTACATATTTCACCGGACTTAAAAATTAAATTACATAAAAACATAATTGATATTAAAGGCAAGATTCACATCCCTTATGCGAAACTGCAACCGAAAGACATCACCACCGCAGTCAAAGTTTCTGATGATGCAGTTATCATAGGAGGTGAACAGGCTATTGATCAGAAGTGGGCCATATTCACGAAAACAAGACTGACACTGGGCGAACGAGTAAATTTTTATGGGTTTGGCTTTGAGGGACGCTTCGCTGGCAATCTGTTACTTGAAGATGAACCCGGCCAACTGACTAAAGCTACAGGTGAAATTAATATTCCTGAAGGCCGTTATAGAGCTTATGGTCAACGACTTGATGTTGAACATGGTCGTCTGCTCTACACAGGTGGCCCTGTTACCAACCCGGGGCTTGATCTTCGTGCCGTACGCCACATCAATGATGTAACCGCCGGTTTCAAAATAAAAGGTAGCCTGGCTAAACCTCAAATGGAGCTATTTTCTATTCCTTCTATGGGACAAACCGACACACTGTCTTATTTAATATTAGGTCGCCCTATGGAAAACGCCTCCGGAAAAGAGAGTTCCACAGTAGCAAAAGCAACTTTAGCCTTAAGCCTGAGTGGTGGTGATTATTTTGCTCGAACTCTGGGTGATCATTTAGGTCTGGACGAAGCAAGAGTAGAAAGCAATGATAATGGTGATCAGGCATCACTAGTTGTGGGTCGTTATCTATCGCCCAAGTTATATGTCAGTTATGGCGTCGGATTAATTGAGTCATTCAACACACTGACAGTGCGTTATCAAATTTCAGATAAATGGCAACTTAAGGCTGAAAGTGGTGAAGCTCATGGCGCAGATATTTTATACACTATTCATCGTTAATTTTTTGTTACACTAAAATTGTTTATAAGTTACCAATCATCAATAGAAATTTAAGTATATGAAAATCATTGAAGTTGTTACAGATCCTGATCACATTAGTACCGTAGAATATATCGGTGAAGAACATGGCGTTGTTGATCAATGGCATGTAGGTTCTTCAAAAGATGAAGAGCGTTGTGTAATGCGATTACTTGTCGATGACCAAAACAGACAGGCAGTCATGGACGCACTACTAACACAACTAGGACGATATGATACAACCCGAATAGTGGTTATGCCTGTAGAGGTAACTTTACCCGTATTTAAAATTGATGTTAATGAAAAAGACAAAGAAAACACCAGTAAAAGCACAGCCACTCGAGAAGAGCTATATCAATCGATTTCTAAAAATGCAGAATTAAATAGCAACTTCTTATTGTTAGTATTTCTATCAGCTATAGTTGCTTCAATAGGACTTATTGAAAACAATATAGCTGTTGTTGTCGGCGCTATGGTTATCGCTCCATTACTCGGCCCTAACATTGCTTTTGCCCTGGGTGCAACTCTTGGCGATACTGAACTGATATGGGCATCCCTGAAAACCAACCTGGCCGGCATGGGTCTGGCTATCTGTCTTGCACTTATTATCGGCCTGATATTGCCCGTTGACCTGAGTAGTGAAGAACTAAATTCACGCACCTATGTTGGCATTGACTCAGTCGTACTTGCTCTCGCTTCAGGGGCTGCTGCTGTATTATCTTTAACCACTGGAATATCCAGTGTACTGGTTGGTGTCATGGTTGCAGTAGCACTTATGCCTCCAACAGTAACTTTTGGATTAATGCTAGGTTCAGGTCTAATGGAACCCGCTTTTGGCGCAGCGTTGTTATTAGCGGTCAATGTAGTCTGCGTAAATCTGGCAGCAAAGATTGTTTTTTACGCTCGTGGAATCAAACCACTTACCTGGTTAGATAAACGCAAAGCCAAACACTCTGTTATCACCTATATGATCTTCTGGACTAGTTCACTCGTGGTCTTATTAGTTGCTATATATTTACGTGGTCGCGTTTAAGTTTATACACAAACACCGACCTTTATTCGGTACGAGGATCCATTTCTACTGCAGCCGTTCCTGTTCGTGCCATGGCTACAAAATCGCCTTGCTCTTCATTTGGTATAGGCGTACTTACACCCATTCGAAACACTACAAATAAAGCCAACAGGCCAAAAACGATAGAGAAATAAATCATCAGCCCCTGAGCCCCAAGAATTTGCATAAACACACCGGCAAAGATAGGACCAATAGCTGCGCCGACTCCATTCACTAACAATAATCCCTGTGTTGCATCCATCACCTCAGAATGTTCTATGTGGTCATTTGTATGAGCAACAGATAGAGAATAAACAGAAAAAGAGAAACCACCATAAAATATTGCGCTTAACATAAGCATAAACTGTGAGTATTGTGAAAATATAAAAATACTTAAAGCCATCAAAGTCGCAATACTACATACAACCATTAATACCTTACGCCGATCAAAGCGATCAGACAGGCTACCAATAGGTAACTGTAATATAGCGCCACCAAATATAACGGCACTCATAAAAAATGCTATCTCAGTTTCAGAATATCCCATGTTATGCGCATACAACGCACCCAAACCCCAGAAAGCACCATTACCTAAACCCGTCACTAGAGCCCCCGCTACACCAAGAGGGGAAATATTAATAAGTCGACGTAAGATTAATTTAGGAACAGCTACCTGTGCTGGTTGTGATAAACGAGTAATAGAAATGGGCACCAGAGCAAGAATAAAAAATATTGCACATAATGCATAAGTAGCCAGCGCACCCGCACCATAGAATAAAATCAAATATTGACCTAAACCTAAAGAGAATAGTGTTACCGCAACATAAACAGAAAAGATCTTACCTCTGAACTGACTGGGTATTAATGTAATTAACCAGCTTTCTAGAACCAGATAGAGCCCCACCATCGCAATTCCTGAAATGATACGCAGAAACCACCAGACAACGGGATCAAATATTAAGCCATGAAGTAAGACTGATACCGAACCGAAAGCAGCCAGCACAGCAAAGGCTCGAATATGGCCTACCTTGCTAATAAGTCGAGGACAAATATAGGAACCAATAACAAAACCTATGAAAAATGCAGACATTATTATGCCGGTGACGGTGTCCGATAAGGACTCTAATCCAGCATGAATACTAAGGCTTGTTCCTAAAAGACCATTACCTAACTGTAATATTCCGACAGCCAGTAACAGCGAAAATATTGAATTTATTTTTGATAACATTATTGGATGATATTTTTCTCATTAATTAATGATGCGTATAATAACTTCATATTAAAAAAGTGAAAGTTAAAAAAACTTTAATTAATGGTGCTTTAATCGAAACTCTCAACATAAACTGTAAAAAAATATTGCTTTTAAATATGGTTCTTTAGATGTATTTTTAACATTAAATATAATTTACATTAACTATATATTATAACTTATTGATATATATGAATTATTAATCTTATATACAAGTTAAAACTTTACATATTCTGCTTTTAACGGATAATGTCACGCCTTATATAATTTAAAACCATCAAGCCCTGATCTATGCCTGCTAAGCTAACTGAATTAAACTTTTTTAACACTCCAGAGAAAGCATCTTTAAATGAATATGCGCAGATGTATGGCTGTAGCCAGTCATTAGCACTCGCCATACTTGCAGCAAAAAAATCAAACCCCATTGCTGTCATTACAGAAGATGTACATCAGGCACAGCAATTACAACATGAGTTAAATTTCTTTGTATCGGGTAAAAGCCGAATTTTTGAATTACCAGACTGGGAAACATTACCTTACGATATCTTTTCACCACATCAGGATATCATTTCTCAACGACTCACGACCTTATATCAATTATCAGATATGCAATCTGGTGATATCCTGATATTACCTGTTTCAACCTTGTTACAGCGCCTACCACCTAAATCATATATAAAGTCGCAGGTATTAATACTCACACAGAACCAGGCTTTGGATCTGAATGAATTTCGCATTAATCTCGAACAAAATGGTTATCAGTGTGTATCTCAGGTTATGGAACATGGTGAGTTTGCTGTGCGTGGCTCAATTATAGATTTATACCCGTCAGGTCATGATCTTCCTTTTAGAATTGATCTGTTTGATACAGATATAGATACGATTCGTCAATTTGATCCAGAAACACAGCGCTCATTAGAAGCCATTAAGTCTATTGAAATATTACCCGCCAGAGAATTCCCTTTTAATAAAGACGCTATAAGTGAATTCCGTACCCGTTATCGTGAAAAACTAACAGGTGATCCAACTGCCAGTAAAATTTATCAGGAAATATCACAGGCAATTATTCCTAATGGCATTGAGTATTATTTGCCATTATTTTTTGATGAATTAAATACTATCTTTGATTACATACCACGTAATACGATTATTTGTTCAACATCAGAATTAAAAAATAGCATAGAAACTTTCAATAACGATGTGACTGAACGCTATGAACAAAGGTGTCATGATATTGAAAGGCCAATTTTAAAACCTGAAATACTTTATTTAAAAGCCGAGGAATGTCAGGAATCGATACAGCCGTTTCCACAAATTCAAACACAATCTCAGAAAAATATCCCCGGTAAAAATGCAACAGACCTGCCCTTTAGCTCTCCTGTACAATTAATTTCAACAACAAAATCTGACACGCCATTAACTAGACTAGCCAATTATATAAAGAGCAATAAAGGTCGAATTTTATTAATAGCGGAATCTACCGGGCGCAGAGAGATGCTGCTTGAGATGTTACACGACCAGAAACTATTTCCAAAAGTTTTTGATAGCTGGCAAAATTTTACCGACTCAACCGATCATCTGGGTGTTGCAGTTGCAACAATAGATCGTGGTTTAAATATTACTGAACCAGAAGTTAGCATATTATCGGAAGCACAGGTATTCGGCGAACGCGCACAACAACAACGTAGAAAAAGAAAACGTACACGTGACGCCGAAGCTATAATTGGTAATTTAACCGATTTAAGTATTGGCTCACCAGTGGTACACGAAGAACATGGTGTAGGCCGTTATCTAGGATTACAGAAATTAAATGTTGGTGACATAGAAACAGAAGTTCTCACCATAGAGTACGCGGGCGGTGATAAATTATATGTACCGGTTTCATCATTAGATTTAATTAGCCGTTATACAGGTGCTGATGCAGATCATGCACCGCAACATAAACTGGGCACTGAAACCTGGTCAAAAGCGCGTAAAAAAGCCGCTAAGAAAATTAATGATATAGCTGTAGAAATACTCGACATACATGCACGTCGAGCGGCAAAAGGCGGCAAGGCATATAACATCAACATGGATGAGTATAATCAGTTTTCAGAAGCCTTTCCATTTGAAGAAACTGAAGATCAGCAAAATGCTATTGATGCTGTATTACAAGACCTGTCAGAAGCTAAAGCGATGGATAGAGTTGTTTGTGGTGATGTTGGTTTTGGCAAAACAGAAGTCGCTATGCGTGCAACTTTTGTAGCTGCAAATGCGAATAAACAGGTAGCGATTTTAGTACCAACCACCCTGCTCGCTCAACAGCATTTCCAGAACTTTAAAGATCGATTTGCTGACTGGCCATTTAAAATAGAATGTCTGTCTCGCTTTAACACCAAAAAGCAACAGGACCAGGTAATAACAGATTTAAAGAATGGAAAAGTGGATATCGTTATTGGTACACATAAATTATTACAAAAGGACATTAGTTTTGGTAATTTGGGTCTGTTAATAATTGATGAGGAACATCGGTTCGGTGTTAAGCATAAAGAACAGTTCAAAAACCTCCGAGCAGAAGTTGATATTTTAACGTTAACTGCAACTCCAATACCTCGCACATTAAATATGTCACTGGCAGGTTTACGCGATCTATCTATAATTGCTTCACCCCCAACACAACGTCATGCTATTAAAACGTTTGTTTCTGAATGGAATGATCAACAGGTTCATGAAGCCTGTTTACGTGAGATAAAACGAGGTGGCCAGGTTTATGTTTTACATAACGAAGTTAAAACAATTGAAAAAATGTGTAAAACTCTGGAAGATTTAATACCTGAAGCAAATGTACAGTTCGCACATGGCCAGATGAGAGAGAGAGATCTTGAACGTATCATGCTCGACTTTGTGCATCAACGATTTAACATTCTAGTCAGCACCACAATTATCGAAAGTGGAATAGATATACCCAGCGCAAACACCATTATTATCAACCGTGCCGATAAACTGGGTCTTGCACAGTTACATCAGATTCGCGGGCGAGTTGGCCGCTCTCATCACAGAGCATTTGCCTATTTAATCACACCGCCTAAAAATGTAATGACTAAAGACGCCATTAAACGTCTGGATGCCATTGAATCACTTGAAGATCTGGGCGTTGGTTTCACATTGGCAACACATGATCTTGAAATTCGCGGAGCAGGTGAATTACTGGGTGATGACCAAAGCGGACAGATACATGAAATTGGTTTCAGTTTATATACAGAGTTACTAGACAGAGCGGTTAAAGCATTAAAATCAGGTAAGCCAGCAGATCTTGATAAACCAATACATCAGGGCACAATTATTGACCTGGGAGTGCCCGCGCTGCTGCCAGATGATTACATATATGATATTCACACCCGTTTAATTCTTTACAAACGTATATCCAATGCACCTGGCCAGCAAGAACTGGATGAAATCAGAGTTGAATTAATAGATCGATTTGGGTTATTACCTGAACAGGCTAAAAACCTGTTTGATGTGACATCCCTCAAGCTTCTGACACAGGACATTGGTGTTGAAAAGATTACTGCCGTAGATTCACTGGTTAGAATTATTTTTAACCTGAATGCGAATATCAATCCCGCCAGGTTAATTTCGCTGATACAATCGGAACCGCAGGTATATAAATTAAACGGAACCAATACCTTGATTATTTATAAAGAAACCACCGAAAGCGATCAACGAGTCAGCATATTGCGAGATATACTCGGTTCACTTATGTTACAGGAAGCCGCTTAATGAGATTTTTCATTAACAGAACACTAGTTTTAATATTACTACAGACACTATCATCTGCTATATATGCTGATGAAACTGGTTATGAAGTAGAATTAATTGTATTTGAAGATGTAAATGGCCGTTATATACGCTCTGAGGACTGGAGTTATAATGACATGCTTAATAATACTAAAGAAGTAGAACCAAAATCTGTTAAGCCAGACCCTCAGTACAAACAACTAGAATGGAAAGGTGCGAAATTAGCCAGCAACCTTGAACGCTTGCAAAATAATTCAAATTTTCGCGTGCTTGTTAATAAACGCTGGAAACAAACCGGTCTAGATAGAGAACATGCATTTAATATATCACTTAACAGCTCAGAGCTTGAGAGTGAGCCAAAAACATCGCTATCGGAGTCTACTGAAAGCATTCAAAATAACGACTCATTCATTAATGGTAATGTAAAACTTATAATGAGCCGTTATTTACACTTCAATGTAAACCTGCAATACAATAGACCTCAAGCTGTTCAAACTGGTGAAATCACTCAAATTCAGAATATGGTATTACCCGTAGTAAATGAGCGTCGAATGCGTAGTCGAGAAGTTCATTACATTGATCACCCACTAGTGGGTATAGTTGTTTTAGCTACGCCATATAAAATTAAGTCAAAAGATAATCAAACTAATACTAACGAATATAAAACCATGTAGGTTATAACTAAATGCTGGGTGGAAAGCTGGTTCATCAAACTTCGGATGAATACGGAACGATAGAAGTTGTTGATTACATGGATCAACTACGTGCTATGCACTTTGGTAATTCAACCCAACAATCTACCAGCCTGTTATGTAACCCCTTCTTTCTTATTCACAAATATGCACAGGCAATGCTTTTGCCACTTTGCTGGTTACAGGCAAAACGTGTTCTTGTATTAGGTCTGGGAGCTGGATCTATCGTAAAATATTTATACCAGTATCACCCTGAATTAAAAATTGACGCTATTGAATTACGCTCATCTGTAACAGAAGTAGCTCATGATTTTTTTATGTTACCAAACCCCGATGAACGTTTAACTATCTATAACTCGTCAGCTGAAGACTGGTTAAAAAGTGAGATTAATCATAAGTATGATTTAATTATCGTGGATCTATTTCTGACCGCTAATGATAATAAAGATATTACTGTTGATATTGCAACATCTCTTCAAAGCATCCCTGAAAGACTAACTCAAAAAGGCGTTGCTACATTTAATCATCTTGCTAAAAACATACAGTCCTATCCCGGTTTTAATGAGATAAGCAAATGTTTTGACTATCCGTTACATTCTATCAATATAGAATCAACCAATTCAATTTTACTTGCATCCCTAAGCCCTATACCCGAAATCATCACAGACAGTGAACTCAGTAAAATGTCTGCTATATCTACTCTACCGTATGAACAGTATTTTAATGATATGATCTTAATTAACAGCTAAATGTGACCACATATTCTTTATGCCGTTTTTCGACTGAGCAAATTAAGCAGCTTTCTTTTAATAACCGGCGCTGTCTTTTTCTCAATTAACTTATGTACCAGATATGAAATAAATAGCATAAGTGCAATGGTTATAGTAACCGCAATACCTTCAGGTATACGTTCACGTAAATCATTAATCATATGTCGGCCTGCTACACCATGTATCAAATACAATGGGTAAGTAAGCGCTCCGAGAGTTGTATATATTTTTCGCGATGTCAGCTTTATTCTGTCTGTTACTATTAGATAGAATAAAACATAAAACACCCATACTATAGAAACAGATACCAGTTTAATGAAAACATCTGTATCTCTTATAAACTCATCTGCCAGATGATATTGCCAGTAACTAGATACCAACAGAGATACCGATATGATAAACATATTATACTTGTTAACACCCTCTTTATAAATCAGATAAAAAGCAACCCCTGCAATAAAAAAGCTAGAATAAAACGGGCTTATTAATATACCTAAAAATGAAGGCTGTTCAGTAAATAAAAATAATACAGTTAAAGCCAGCCATATCGAAAGCCATATTTTATGTTTAGCAAAATAATTAAAATAAACCAGTATGAATATACAGGCATAAAATTTTAATTCAGCTTGTAAAGTCCAGTAAACATCATCAATGTTCCTAATGCCTAAGTAATCATTAAGCATGGTTAGATTAGCAAGTACCTGAATAAGGTTATATTCATAACTTCCATATATAGAAGCAAAAACTAGCGTGATTGCAATACCCGACCAATATGCAGGATACAATCTAACAAATCGAGAAACTGCAAATTCAGTGGCACTTCTATTACTGGCTGATAAGGCAATTACGTAACCACTGATAATAAAGAACAATGGGACACCCAGGTACCCATATTGTGTAAATGGAGAAAATGCTTCATATAAACTTGAGTCGTGCCTGGCTGTATAATGATAAAAAACAACCGCCATTGCTGCAAAAAACCGGATTAAATCTAATACGACAACTCTCAATTTAAACCCCTTTGAACCTGCATAACTGAACCTGCATAATTTTTATTCCTTTTAAAGCCTGACTCATAATTACAAGTGCAGCATTATATAAAAATAACCGATAAAGATTAAGCCGCTTATTCATTCATTTACCTGTAACAGGCATATAAAGTGACATTTGACGATATATATCATCTAAAACCGCCTTAATATAGCAATTATAAATTTGTGATATACATGTCAAATATCCTTTGTTAATTAAATTAGCATACTTATTCCGGCCTTCCCCCCCGAGTCAGATGTGAGCCAGATATTAGAACTCAAACCAGCCTGTTGAGAACTAGCTCACAATTATCACATCCCCCATACGAAGCATCGAGGTTTAGACCTGGCGCACAGTTATTCATTTACGATTTAGTCATAATTTCCTCGTCCTGTTTAATTCGTTTCATCATTAAATTTTCAAAGTTTATTTACATATATATATTTTTATCTACATCTTCGTCACCAGTGGAAATTGCCATGAGCTATAAATCTGTTCGCACACTATTCATCCTTTTATTTTCTTTAACACTATTTGCATGTACTACCGAAGAAAGCGACACTGATACTACCAAGTTTGATCAAAACACCGCCATTACAATCAAAACCGTGCCTGTGGACGACCAAAGCGATGTTCCCCCAAACACAGAACTTATATCTGTTGCATTCAGTAAACCGGTAAATCCAGATTCTGTGACACTCGACAAATTTACATTTAATCCACAAACAAGAATATCAATTGATAAATCGCTACTTGTATCAAGGCAAATATTATTTATTACCATTCTTGATGAGTTTACAGCCGGCACCAAATATTCTGCCACCTTGTCAGGTATTGAATCTAAAGATGGTGAAGCGGTTTCAGACTTAAACTGGCATTTTACCACCGCTTCAATTAATGACGTAACGCCACCTAGCGCACCTGCTAATCTTAGATTAAACGGATCCGTTCAGGCCAGCTCTATCCCTCTTCGCTGGAATGCATCAACTGATAATGCTGTATTAAGTGGTTATCAGATATTAAGAAACGGCACACAGATCAGTTTTGTAAACACTACAAATTTCACTGATACAACGGTAACTTCCGGACAAAGTTATCAATATCAAATTGTTGCCATCGATGCATCTCAAAATCAGTCGGTTAGTAATATTTTATCTGTAATGACAGTGGCACAAACCAATGTTCCAGGGCTGGTAGGTCAGGCTCAGAGCTCGGCACAACAAGCTATTACAAACGCAGGTTTAAGTATTGGAACTGTCTCAACAGTAGCAAGCAACAGTGTACCTCTGGATAATGTTATTAGTCAGAGCCCATCTGCGGGTTCACTGGTTAACGTTGGCACTCTGGTCAGTTTTGTTGTTTCTTCGGGAAGCTCAACCGTGAATGTACCTGGCGTTATCGGTCAGACACAGGCTAATGCTCAAACATCTATCACATCAGTTGGTTTAACTGTTGGCACCATTAGTAACGCTTCAAGCACTAGCGTAACGTCAGGTAATATTATTTCGCAAAACCCGGTTTCAGGAACATCTGTATCGGCTGGCAGTGTGGTAAATTTATTGGTTTCTACTGGCCCTGCATCGATAACAGTGCCTAATGTTGTCGGACAAACTCAATCAAGCGCCCAGTCATCTATCACATCGGCTGGTTTAGTTTCAGGCACGATTACCAACGCATCAAGTGATTCGGTTAGTGCAGGTAATGTCATTTCTCAAAACCCGGTGTCCGGCAGCTCGGTTACATCCGGCAGCTCAGTAAGTTTGCAAATTTCATCTGGCCCAGCTTCTATATTAGTACCCAATATAGTTGGTCAAACCCAGTCAACTGCGCAAACTTCATTAACATCTGCTGGATTAACTAGCGGCACAATCAGTTCAAGTTATAACAGCAGCGTAACATCGGGTAATATTATTTCTCAATCGCCAACTGCTAATTCTTCAGTTGCTGCAAATAGCGCCGTTAGTTTTACTGTTTCACTTGGCGTTGCCCCCACACCTGGTACAGGTGAATTTAGTTTTATTGTTTTTGGTGATTTTAATGGTGGCGGCTGTGCCAGAAATACGCGTGTTGCCAACACAGTAAATAGCATGGCAGAACAACAGGATATATCATTTTTTATATCTACTGGTGACATCATAGATGGCTTTGGTCAAAGCGATGGTTCAACAAGCTGTTTTGCTAGCACACCTTCGACACAATCTGCTTTTGCAACAGTTTGCACGCCTGAAGGTAATATGTCGCAAATTATGGCGCCAATTAAAAATCGTACTCCGGTAAATGGCTTGATATCTTCGTTTTACCCGGTTATTGGTAATCACGATGATAACTTTGGTTCTGCCTGGTACCCGGACCCATGCGGTGATGGTATTTGTGATTTTCTAACTCCGAACACACCTGCAGATTATATTAATCATGCACATGGCGATGTTTGTTCAAAAGATCCAAATAACACAGCGCATTCAATTGATTTTTATTATTCATACACATATCAGAATAGTTATTTCATTATTTTAAAAGTTAATAATGATAACTGGACTATGCTGTCTTCCTGCAACACGTTCCCGGGGCACCCTGACTGTGTTTCATATTGCTCAGATACCAGTTTACTGGATGACCCGGCAAGAAACGAAAGCTGCTGGGGTGATAAAGGACAATACAAATGGTACTTATCTGAGTTAGAGAAATCGAAAGCTTTTGATAATGTGTTTGTGTTTTCTCATGCGGTTGCTTTAGCAGGAGGTGACGGACACCTGGCTTATTCAGGTGCAGATAAAATCAGGGCTGCTGCAGAAGCAGCCGGTGTCGATATTTATTTTAATGGTCACAATCATGCGTATCATCGAACAAATCCTGTTCGAGGAACACAACTTGATAACACTGGAACCACATATATCACAGCGGGTGTAGCCGGTGCAGCAACTAATGAAACCACTTCTAGCTGGTATACCGCTGCAACAGTTAATGACTGGGTTACTTCTAGCATGAGTGATAAGGATGCACGAAAAGCGTCTTATACAAAAATAACTATTAGCGGTAATCAAATTACCGGTAATACCTATAGCCCTGTTACACAGTCGGCACCGGTAGATACATTTACCTTATCAGGTGGTTCGCCTGCTCCAACTCCTACTCCAACGCCTACACCCACCCCAACACCAGGTTCAACTGCGCCGGTTATTGGTGGTTGCCAGTTATTCCCGGATGATAGCTTCTGGAATACCCCTGTAGATACAATGCCTGTACATGCATTGTCATCAACGTATATAACCAATATTGCATCTTTAGTACCCAATATCAAAGCTGACTTTGGTACTACTTATCAGGGAGATGACTTAGGGATTCCATTCAATGTAGTGCCGGCCAGTCAATCCATGGTACCTATATTATTTGATGATTTTGGTGGGGCAGCAGATGAAAGTGACATGGGTGATACAAGTTCATGTACAGGTGGTGGTTACCCAACAGGTTGTTACCCTATTCCTAATGATGTGAATATTGAGGGTGGTGGTGTCGGCACAACCTTTGGGTCAGACGACCATATCATTATGCTGCAGCAGGATACCTGCATGTTATATGAAGTTTTCCAGACTACCGGTGGTCCAGGTACCTGGGGTGGTTACAGTGGTGCAATCTGGGATTTAAGTCAGAACCAGGTTCGCGGATTAGGCATAACCAGTGCAGATGCTGCCGGTTTACCTATCCTTCCCGGCCTGATTCGTTACGATGAAATCTATACAGATGGTGTAATAAATCATGTAATTCGTGTAACACTTCAGCAAATTCAATCGGCTTACATGCGCCCACCAGCAAGCCACTCTGATGGCCGTAATGGACAGGATCGCAGTATGCCGCCAATGGGATTACAAATGAGGTTAAAAGCGGATTATGATATATCAGGCTTCGATCCAAACATTCAGGTGATATTAGTCGCGCTGAAAAAATACGGCCTGATAGTAGCCGATACCGGTGGGCAGATGTTCATCTCTGGAGATCACGATGATCGCTGGGATGATGACCTACTAAGAACTTTGACCCAGATAAGTGTAAACGAATTTGAAGCCGTAGATACCGGTGCAACGATGGTTGATTATCAGTTCTAGCTTAAAGGGGTCAGTTAAAAGGGGTCGGAGTCAAATTTGACTCCGACCCCTTTTAACTGGACTCCGACCCCGAATCTCAACACCGATCTCAATCGACTCCGAGCCTGAACCTCCGACTTAAATCGTCACAACTTAGCAACACGTGCCAAAAACTCAGTACCTCCAATCCCCTTACCATTTGCAGTTCCCTTACGAATATTTTTTATTTCCTTATTTGAAATTCCCTCTAAAAACAAATCTATATAGTTCTGTCTCTGCATATTTAATCCCAATAAATCAACAAAGACCGGATGCGGTGTAACGAGTTTATCTTTTACACCTAAAGCATTTGCATGGTAACTAGAATAAGTAAATTCACCAGGTTTTTGGACAATACCCGCACGAACAGGATTCAACTCAATATACCGATAACATGCCAGTAAATAATATTCTTTTTCTACAAGGCTGGCTTTATACCGACCTTCCCATAGTGATCCGCTTCGATCATAGGTTCGATTAAAATATTGAACATATCGTCTACCAACTGACTGCATACAACGAGACAGTGAATTTGCATTAACAGGTGTAACCAGAAGATGTAGATGATTGTGCATAAAAACCCAGGCATGTATTACTAACTCATGCTGTAAAGCGGCTTCATGTAAACATTGATAAAGAAAACGAAAATCATCAGCACGTTGCAGAACTGGATCGCGATTATGACCTCTAACTACCACATGCTGTGGCTGGTCTGGTATAAATAAGCGTCGTGGTCTTGGCATAGTAACCTCCTTGTTACCGTTTTATCTAAAGTCTGTCTAACCGAGATCGTACAACTCTGGCTCACCTGCAGTCAACCGGGTTCTGAGTTTACTACTCGGGGTCGTACTACTCGGGGTCGTACTACTCGGGGTCGTACTACTCGGGGTCGTACTACTCGGGGTCGGAGTCAAATTTCTTCAAAATCCTAAAATTAGGACAGCAAAAATTTTAGCGTAATGCTACGCCTAATGACATCTAGTAAAAAATTTGACTCCGACCCCTTAGCATTTTAGCCCCACCTTAAATCTTAAGGATAATCAACTAATGTGGCTCCTGTTTCAACAGCTTCAAAATCAGAAACATTTACACGTTTTAATGTTCTTAGTAACCTGTTGTTCCAACGATCATCATGATCGCCAGATATATACATTTGACCACCAGTATCCGCTACGATTAAGCCATATTTTTTCAAGGCAACTAAAATCACTTGAATATTAGGGTCAAAGCTAGAAATATCATAATTCGCTTTCAATCTTAGCTGTAAACCCATAGGTGGCATACTACGGTCTTGTCCATTTCGACCATCTGAATGACTGGCAGGTGGGCGGAGATAAGCAGATTGTATTTGCTCCAGAGTTACGCGTATAACGTGATTAATGACTTTGTCAGTGTAAATCTCATCATAACGAATCAGGCCGGGCAGTATTGGTAAACCTGCCGCATCAGCACTTGTGTCTCCTACTGCACGTACCTCGTTCTTCTTCAAATCCCATATTGCACCACTGTAACCTCTCCAGGTTCCTGGGCCGCCTTTAATTTCAAATACTTCATAAAGCTTACAGGTTCCTTTCTGTAGAACTATAATATGGTCATCTGTACCACCCTCAATCTTGACATTATCAGGAATCGGGTAACAGGCAACTTT
>Ga0316205_10002242_pt1 | contig 20687 bp, 14 predicted proteins | sample 3monthpyrite_MG_FD_204941 | JGI IMG/M metagenome (GOLD analysis project Ga0316205, IMG submission 204941) | Microbial mat bacterial communities from mineral coupon in-situ incubated in ocean water Damariscotta River, Maine, United States -... | ecosystem: Environmental > Aquatic > Marine >... | reverse complement strand
CCAATATTTTAATAATGAATGCTTCGCAATCTTCACCAATGTTAGATGCCCAAGTAATAAACTTCTCAGGGCTCCATTCACTAACAAACTGATGATGGGATGGCATATGCTCTTTAGTTGTCGTGTATCCGTATTTCTTTTTGTTTCTTGAGTGCAGGGCAATACGAACTTGTTTATGGTAAATTTCAATAAGACTATCGGAATAAATAATTTTAATCTTATTACCAATGTGTTTATATGGAACGCTATAGTAATGCTTGTCTTTATTTAAATAAATATGACTGTTTTTATGAACGGTTCCTTTTGCATATTGTTTAAGGGCATACTTTTTTACTGGAAGCGGTTTAAGTGTGTGTTTTTCTACATCTTCAAACAATGAGTACCTAGAATAATCACGTCCTCTAAAAGACATTTTGTTATGCCCATCCAGTAGTGTTAAAATAGCTTTATTGAGTACTGATTTGCTGTGGAAAGTTTGATTTCTTAATGGCGCAAAAACGCGTGTATAAATAATACGGACTGCATTCTCTACGATAGCTTTGTCTCTTGGTTTATATGCTCTGGTTGGCAGTACTGCTGTTTCGTAATGCTCTGCAAAGTCAGCAAAGGTTTCATTGACAAGGGGCTCAAAACGGCTGCTTTTTGTTACTGCTGCTCTAAGGTTATCTGTAACCAGTGCACTTGGAACGCCTCCATAATACCATAATGAATTTTCTGTACAACGTATAAAATCTGCTTTTTTTTGACTATCACAAGCCTCTACGTAGGTAAATTGACTACTGCCCAATACGCATACAAAAACCTCTAACTCTTGTATTTCTCCTGTATGCTCATCTACAATGGTAAGCTTCCTTCCTGTAAAATCAATAAATAGTTTATCACCAGCTTTATGCGTGAAATTCATCACTGGAGAGACTTCTTTACACCATTCTCTGTACCAATACCTAAACTGTGAAAGCTTAAAACCTTCAGGGTGTTTTGATATATATTCTTCCCATAGCAATTGTTTGGTAACCCCTGTTTTTCGTAGCTCCTTATCAAAATATGGAAAGTACTGTTCTAAGGTTATCAGTTGGGAACTCTTCTTCTTATGGCCTGATTTAAAAAGCCTGTGAAGCTCTTCTAATGTCATCGCTGAGACTTCATAATGAGTCAGTTTGTAACGCTGGAAAAAGGATATGTATTTGCTAACAGTATTGCGTGATATGCCTAACTGTGTACTGATTTGGCGTCTGCTAACACCTTCTGTATATAATTTAAATAACTTCTTTACTTTTCGCATCTCTATTTGGTTGTTTGCCATAATCTTTTTATTCAAAAAAAGACTATTTGTAACTCACAAATAGAATCAACTTTTTAGTGGCTCACTTTCACCCGCTGTAGGTGGCTCACTTTAGTCCGCTTTACTATGCTCACTTTAATCCGCTCTGGGTGGTTCACTTTATCCGTTTTTTGCACGATGATGTCTAAAACCATTTCATCGACATTCTTATATGTGTATTTGTTAGCCTTCAAGAGGGCTTTGTAAAGAATATCATCAAATTTGCTTCCGTCGTAATTGCACTCAGAATAGTTGATTCTATTTTCAATTAAATCATTAAGAATAGATATGTTTTCATCAATACCATATTCTAATAATTGTTCGACAGTATATCTTTTATCTCTCATCATTTTTAATTCAATCTTTAAGATATTTACATATAGACCTAGTATTGAATTAAATATGGGCTTAGAAACTTTGTTCTTTAGATTTTTATAACAGTTATATATTTTAAGTTGAGTGTTGCCTTTCCCATATGCGACAAACGATGTATTTTTCTTTTGAAGTTCTAATCCATCAACGCTGCTAATTGTTTTGACGAGGTTCTTGAAATGTATATTACAATTGAATAGTAATGCTACTTCAAAGTCAATAACTTTTCCGGTGAAAATATTTATTCCAAGGGCTTTTGAAAGACATTCAAATACTCGACGAGCATCATTAGAATTTACTTCAACAAAATTATGACCATTTATAAAATATGGAATACTTGTACTTATGTAGACAGTGTTGTTTTTGAAATAAATGTCTATGTTTTTTCCATATACTTTTCGCCCTTTTGTTAGTGATATATTTTCAAGCTTGTAACGGTTTTTAATTGTTGGATGCTCGATTAAATACTTGGTGTTTAACGCTTCAATATTTTCTATTTTAACTTTTATGTAATCTAATTGTTTCATGATATTTTATTTATAAGTAATCTTATTTTAGTGGACATCTGCCCAAGTTTTTCCAGAGTGTAATTCTACTTCTAGTGCTACAGGTAATTTCACGGCATTTTCCATTTCATTAAGCACTAGTTTTTCCATATACTCGAGTTCAGTGTTAGGAACATCAAAGAGTAATTCATCATGCACTTGGAGAATCATTTTAGACTGTAAATTCTCGTTTTTAATTCTTCGGTCTATATTTACCATTGCCATTTTTATAATGTCAGCGGCTGTACCTTGAATAGGTGTGTTTAGTGCCAGTCGTTTTGCTGATTCACGTTTATAAGAGTCATCACTATTAATATTTAATAAAGGTCTTTTTCTACCAAATAATGTTTCAGTATAGCCTTTGATTGTAGCTTTGTAAATTAAATCTTCACGACATTTTGCAACGCCCTCATATAATTCGAAATAGTCATTTATGAATGACTGACATTGTTCAACCTTATAGTCTTCTCCAGTATTTTGAGTAAGTGATTGAGATAGCCCTTTTGCAGTCATTCCATAGATTAGGCCAAAATTGATGGTTTTGGCTATGTTTCGTTGATTTTTGTCAACTTTATTATAATCTAAATTTAGCACCTTAGATGCTGTTAATGTATGGAGGTCAATCCCATCTCTATATGCAGTTAACATTTGTTTGTCTTTGCTAATGACAGCCATTACTCGCAATTCAATGTTACTATAATCCGCACCAATTAATGTGTGATTGTTTGAACTTGCAATAAAACACTCCCTTAAACGCTTACCAATTGTTCTACTGGGTATGTTTTGAAGGTTAGGTTTACTACTACTTAATCTTCCAGTTTCAGTTACTGTTTGATTTATAGAAGTATGCAGTCGGCCCGTAGTTTGATTCACCTGTTTTAAAGCCTTAATAAATGTTGATTTCACCTTAAATAATGCGCGATAATCAAGTATCAATTGTATGATTTCATGTTGCGGTAACAGTTTTTGTAAAATGCCCCTAGATACCGACCTTAAACCATTCTTTCCTTTAGCCGTTAACGCTTCAATATTTAATTGGTCAAACAGTAATCTGTTCAAATCTTTTTGAGAGTTAACATTAAAGTCTCCCACCGTAAATTCTGATATTGAATTGGAAATCACTTCAAGCTCATTTTGAATTTCAGTTTCAATGACTTTTAGTTTGGGAAGATCAATTTTCACTCCCTCATATTCCATTGATGCTATAACTTGAACTAGATTACAATCTAGTTCATATGCTTTCTGGAGTTTATTGTCATCAATTTTTGGAAGCATAAACTCTAGCAATTGTAAAGTTTGATCAGCGTCTTCACAAGCATAATCTTTTGCTGTTTTTGGATCAACGCCAATAAGAGTTTTATTCTTTTTAGATTCTCCTAACGCAATGGCTCCAAATTCAATTTGGTTATAATTAAGATGTAGTTTAGATAATAACTTTAAACCGTGTTTTTTACGTTGTGGTGATAGAATATAATCTGCAACCATAGTGTCATGTAGTCTACCTCTAACATCTATGCCATGTCGCTTCAATATCTGGTTGTCAAATTTTAAGTTTTGTCCTACCTTTTCAATTGAATCATCTTCAAAATAAGGTTTAAGAATAGTTAAGATTCTATTTGTTTTATTCTCGTCATCATTAAAAGTCACATAGTAAGCATCATAAGGTTTTAAGCAAATAGCTATACCTAAAATTTTGCATGAATGGACACAGAGAGATGTTGTTTCTAAATCGTATGTTAATTGTTTCATGTTAATTTAAGTTTTAGTTGGTTTTCTAATGAGGCAAGTTTTTTGTCCGTATCAACAAGTGAATATTTTACGTCATTGTCTTTTAAAGATTTACTAGTGATTGCTTCGATTTTATCGTCTGTAATCAATTCAAAATATTTCTTGGAGTCAGAAGGCGTTTCTGTATAATTCAGTTCCTTATACTCAAAATACTTCTTAAGTTTACGAGTGAATGAATTACGTTGTGGAATGTATTTTCGATTAATATAACCTCCTTTTACAAATTCATCATAGGTGTCTTTTTTATGGAACTTGGTAATACCTTCAGCGAGTTTGTCATCGATAAACTCCACAAGTTCAATACCCACCTCTGAAAGCAGTTTACGTTTGAGGATGTTTATTTTGGGAGGTGTGAGTAATCCAAACTGAAGATAGTACTCAACACAATAAACCATGAAGTTGTCAAACTGCCTCCAATCGTCGCTATTGAAGTCATCATATAAGTTACGCCCGAATTCATCTTGAGGTGTTCGATCTTTGTTATACCAATCTGATACTTCAATTTCATGTATCCTTCGCTCGGATGAATTGCCTTCCGAACGAATAATCATATGATTAGATGTTAATGCAATCTTCGGTGAATCTTGTGCAGATAAAATTTGTTCTTTTTTATATTTACGTTCTATTGTAGTCCCATCCGAAAGTATATTATACCAATTATCCAAGTTTTCATTTTTCCTTGCATCATTAACAAGTATTACATCAGTAAACACATCTACACGTTGCATAGAAAACCGGTTTGTAGTTTGAAGTCTTTTGCCACTTAACTCTACCAATTTTCTGATATAAGCGATGGATTTTATTAATAAAGACTTACCAGATCCTCCGTTATTTGTTTCTAGTTCACCAATAACTTGATCTATTAGAATTACCATTTTTGGTGTAGCAGGATCTTTATAATTATGAATTAAGTACCCCAGAGTACTACATAGTACTTTAAATCTATAAGGGGAGTGACCTGCTAAATTCCAAACAAACTTTACGAAGTCACCTTTAAGTTTCCTTTTGGTATGTTCAAAATTTCTACGAACCAATCGATTCTCCAATACTGAATGTTCGAAATCTTTTAAATTAATTAGTCTAGTATTGCCTTTTGAGATGTCTAAAACACCATTTTCGAATGCTATGTAGCAATTTGTTTTAGTGTCATTTTTAATTTCAATATCAAATATTGGAAGGTGACTGATTACGTGTTTGTTATAATATTTTTCAGATTTTTCAACGGCAACATCTAAAATGCCTACTTTGTTAAGTATACCTTTTTCGTCAGGAAATTCATCTTCTATATGTTTAATGAATTTCTGTGCAACATCCTCTTCATCTATGAACTTAATAATATTGTCTGTCTTATAAGCTAAATGTGTGTTGTTTAGTATTCGGACCTTGGTAATATTTAAATTAGTGATGAAGAACATTAATAGTTGATAAAAATTGATAGAAATTTTACCTCGTGAACTTTGCCAGAATTTAGTATTGTTTCTTATAAATTGCTGAACAAAGTTTTCAGCGTCTTGATTTTCCATGTTTTCTATTTTTTAAATTTTCAAAAAAAACCTCTAACTCACTTTGTTTAAACCGAACTGTTGACTCGATTTTTATTACTGGAAAGTCTTTGTATTTTTTTCTAAGTTTTACTAATTGTGATTTTGATATTTTAAACAAAGAGGCTACTTCGTCACTAGTGAGATACACATCATCTTGCGATCGACTTTTGTTCAATTCGGTCTGCTCACTTAAAACTTGAATAACAGATGTTGCAACCTCTTCTGCTATTTGGGCTTTAAATTCGTTTAAGAATTGATTAAAATGATAATGTAACTTGTTGTCTTGCATGCCGATTATTTAAAATCTTACTGCAAATATTTATAGATATAAGAAGAAGTAGAATTTAAACGTGAGCTTAAAGGCAATTGATTGAAACCTCACGTTTATTTTTATTTTTCAATATTAGAAGCCACATTAGTTTTTAAATAAGTTTCCCTAAGGACATCTGGATTGACTTTAGAATAAATTGTCCAGCCCTGTTGAATAAATGCAAAATTAAGAAACATGATTTTTGCAAAGTCAAACCGACTTGTTTTCTTCTTTACAATGTTTTTGTAAGTATCATAAATACTATGAATTAACCTATTAGTTTCAGAGCTATTCCCAAAATTTAAATCACATAAGGCAATGGGTCTGTTATTTCCTTTAAATGAAAATGAATTGTATATAAAACTATCAATTTGGTGTGATTCTACGTTTCTAAGAATTACTCTTACTTCGTTAATAAAATCATCTGTGTTGTTAGAAATTGATATACGATAAACGTTTTCATTCAGATTCAGATCAGAACTATAATAAGTTTCGGGTATAAAGTCATCATCAACCTCATGATATCTATCTCTATATAATGTTTTTAGTTTGTGAGTAATATTTGGGAATTTGTCTCTTAAAAAAATTATTATCGATTCTATCTGTTTTGTAATTTCTACTTCCTTAGTTAAGTACTTTAGTGAAAGTGAATCATTTCTTATGGTTTCTCCAGTTTGTTCATTAATGTAAATTGTTGACTCCTCAATTCCTTTTTGTTCTAACTCTTTTAGGTATGTTTGAATGAGTGAATGATAGTAATCAAAGGAAAAGTATTCAAAACAGTATTTAGAAAAGAAATATTTGTCTTCAAGATCAAATGAATTATATAATTTTTGAAATTGATTGATAAGATTGTCCGCGCCTTTATATAGTAGATTGTGTATTTCTTGAGATATTTTTATTGAATTAAGAGGGTTTGGATGGATAGAAGGTAGATAAATATAATCTAAATTATATTTATTTGAACTTTTATTGAACCCCATAGGTTGAAAACTTATTAATTTAGCGAATAAAATAAAAAATTGAAAAATCGATACATTTCTTATCTTTTAAGTCTAAACAAATATAAAGGTTTATTAACAAAAGGTTTCACCAAAAAGAAATTCAGATAGTCAGATAATTAAATCACTGTAATCTAACTAAAATAGCGGTGTACCTTGATATCATTGACTTCGAGAATCGTGATAGAGCACATTCGAGATCATAAATAATAAAACCCTTGAGAATCTCACGATAATCAAGGGTTTGCAATCTTTAAAAGTGGTGCCTCCAGGAATCGAACCAGGGACACATGGATTTTCAGTCCATTGCTCTACCAACTGAGCTAAGGCACCAATCGCATAATTGCGGTTGCAAATATATATTCATTTTTGTTATTCCCAAAAGAAAAAATGTAAAAATTAGTATCAATTGCTAATCTCATTTTTTATTGAATAATGTTAAGCAATTCACAATTCTAACTTTTGAGTAAATCAATGTTATATATTACATTCGGTTTTGTAAATTTACTGCTTTTATTTGTGAGATGAACTTAATTATTGATGTAGGGAATACTAAGGTGAAGTTGGCTGTTTTTGACAATCAAAAGCGTGTGAAAAAAACATCTTCTTCGCATGAAAAATTTCTTAATAAAATCAAGACACTTCATAGAGAATATCCAGATATAGAAAGAGCTATTATATCTTCAGTTGGTAATATTTCCAGTGAAGATATAAAGCAACTTAAAAATTACTATAAGTTATTGATTTTAAACAGCTCAACTAAAATTCCTTTTGAAAATTGTTATGAGACACCTACAACTTTAGGTGTAGATCGTATTGCACTAGTAAGTGCTTCAGTAAACAAATATCCTGATAATAATGTACTTGTTATTGATGCTGGAACATGTATTACTTATGATTTTATAACAGAGAAAAACAAGTACCTCGGAGGCGCTATTTCTCCAGGTATTAGAATGCGTTACAAATCCTTGAATAATTTAACTGCTAACTTACCGTTATTAGATACAAAACCTCCCAAAGACATAACAGGAAATTCAACAGAGGAATCCATTCATTCTGGAATAATTAATGGGATTTTGAAAGAATTGTATGGCATAGTTGAAGAATATGAAAAAAAATATCAAGATTTAACAGTTATTTTAACAGGTGGAGACGCTAAATTCTTGTCAAAGCAATTAAAAAGTAGCATATTTGCGAACTCAAATTTCCTTTTAGAGGGTTTAAACTATATTTTAGAATTTAATAAGATCTAATGATTAAAAAACTTTGTTTAGTTTTATTGGCCTTAGCTGCCTTAAATATTAACGCTCAAGAAGGTACAACTTCTCCATATTCTTTTTACGGAATTGGGAGTTTGAAATTTAAAGGGACTACCGAAAATAGAAGTATGGGTGGACTCAGTATCTATACAGATAGTATTCATATAAACTTGCGAAATCCAGCTTCTTACGGAGGGTCAAATTTAAAATTTTACAACGAAGAAAGTCGTCCAATTAAATTTACAGTAGGAGGTTCTAACAGTAAAACTACCTTAGAAACAAGTTCAGATTCTCAAGAAGCTAGTGCAACAACTTTTGACTATATAGCAATGTCAATGCCTATTGGAAAATTAGGAGTTGGTTTTGGGTTAATGCCTTATACATCTGTTGGATATAAATTACAATCTTTAAATGACGCAGGTTTACTAACAGATAGATATGCTGGTGAAGGTGGTGTTAATAAAGCATTTTTTGGTGCTGGATATCAAATAACTAAAGATTTAAGTATTGGAGTAGATGCAAGTTATAATTTTGGGAACATTCAAAATTCTGCAATTGAGTTTCTGTATAATGATGAAGGTGATATTTTACAGTATCAAAGTAAAGAGTCTAATCGTTCAGATATAAGTGGTCTTAATTTTAATGTTGGAATGACTTACACACCAATGATAACTAATAAACTACAGTTAACAACGGCGTTTACATTTACTCCTAAAAGTGAACTGACTTCAAAAAATGAACGCACAATAGCAACCATTGTTATTAATCCAGTATCAGGTCAAGATTTTCCAGTAAATGAAATTGAAGAAGATTTAGAAGCCAGTGGTTTAAAAACTACCGTACTTACATTGCCTTCAAAAACGGCTTTTGGTCTTGGGATTGGTCAACCAAGAAAATGGTTTTTTGGTGCTGAATATACCTTGCTAAAAACAAGTCAGTTTTCTAATCCTATTTTTAATATTGATAATGCTACCTTTGAAGATGCATCTGAAATTGCTTTTGGAGGATTTTATATTCCGCAATATACATCGTTTAATAAGTACTGGAAACGAATAGTTTATAGAGCTGGAATGCGTTTTGAAAATACAGGGTTGAAGATTAATAATGAATCAATAAACGAGTTTGGCATATCTTTTGGAGTAGGTATACCAGTTGGACGAGCGTTCTCAAATGCCAATATAGGATTTGAAGTAGGTAAAAGAGGAACAACAAACCAAAATTTGATACAAGAAAATTTTGTGAATTTCCAACTTAGTTTATCATTAAATGATAGATGGTTTGAAAAAAGAAAATTTAACTAATTAATATATAATACTTGAATTATGAAGACGAAAATTACACTGTTAGTAGCCTTGCTTTTTTTAGGGTTTAACTTCGCAACGGCTCAAGGAAATGAGGAAGACATGAATACGCTTTCTATTTTTAGTGAGTACGCAAAAGCTAAAAACTATGACGCAGCTTATGGCCCTTGGATGGAAATAAGAAAACGTAACCCTAAATTTAACAGAGCAATTTTTACCTATGGAGAACGAATCCTTAATCATAAAATTGAAAACTCTTCAGGAGCAGAACAAGTTGATTTTATTAAGGATCTTGTTAGTATGTGGGAGGAAAGACGTACACATTTTGCTAGTAAAACAGCTGAAGGAGAGTTTATGGCTAAAGCATGCCAGTTACAGTATGATTATCGTAAAGAGTTGAATATGACTGATAGTCAATTGTACGATTGCTTTGATAATGCGTATAAAACTGATGAGACTACATTTACAAACCCAAAATCATTATATACATATTTCAAATTAATGGTGAATCTTTATGATGCTGGAACAAAACCTGCTGAAGAATTATTTACTAAATATGATGAAATTTCGGAAAAAGTAGAATCAGAAGTAAAAAATTACACGAAGTTATTAAACAAATATGTGCCTAGTGAAGATACTGAAGAAGAACCTAAACTAAGCAAGAAAGACGCGAGAACCGTTAAATCTTATACAAGTTTCTTAAAAGCTTATGATCAGATTGCTTCTGGTATGGATAAAGATTTAGGTGATCGTGCAAATTGCGAGAACTTAATTCCATTATACAACAGAAACTACGAGCAAAACAAAAATGATGGTTTATGGTTACAAAGAGCCATGAACAGAATGGCAGAAAAAGAATGTACAGATGACCCATTGTTTGTTAAGATAGTTGAACAAAAAAATAATTTAGAGCCTAATGCACTTACGGCATATTATTTAGGATTCTTAAAAGAGAAAAGCGGGAATGATACTGAAGCTTTAGCCTTTTACAATCAAGCCGTTGATTTACAATCAGACGACTACGAAAAAGGTAAAATACTTTATAGAATAGCAGCCGGTTTTAAGAAAAAAGGTAGTTATGGTCAAGCAAGAACCTATTATTACAAAGCTCTTGCAGCAAATCCATCAATGGGTAAAGCACATTTAGCCATTGCTCAAATGTATGCTAGTAGTGCAAGTCGTTGTGGAGAAGGAAACTTTAATCAAAGAGCTGTGTTTTGGTTAGCTGCTGAAGAAGCAAGAAAAGCTGGGAGAATAGATCCTAATTTAAAGAAAGCAGCAGCAAATACTGCAGCCAATTATATGTCGAAAGCACCAACTAAAAGTGAAATCTTTTCTGGTAGTCGTCAAGGAGAAACTATTAAAATAGGTTGCTGGATACAAAGAAGTGTGAAAGTGCCAAAACTATAATGAAATTCAAGTTATTAGATATTAAATTATGCATAGTCACAGTTTTTACTGTGACTATGTTTTTTTCATGTAAAAACAACTTTAAAGAGGTCCAAAATATTGGCATTGTTGATAGTGGTCCACTCACAATAGCAGAACACATCAATACAAAATACACAGACTCTGGCCAACTTACAATGAATTTAAGAAGTGCTAAAATGCTCGATTTCTCTAACAGAGCCTTTTCATTTTTTGAATTCCCAATAGGTGTTGATTTAGATTTTTTTGATGATGACAATAATAAGAGTAATGTTATTGCAGATTATGCTTTAGTATATAATGGTACAAGCTTAATTGACCTTAGAGGTAATGTTGTATTAACAACTCATAATAATGACACCTTGTTTGCAGAACAGTTGTATTATGATCAAAAAACAGAATGGCTTTTCACGAATCAACCTGTAAGATTTGTTAGGCAAAATGAAATCATCAATGGCAATGGTTTCGATTCCAATAGAAATTTCACAAATGCGGAAGTTTTAGAGACTACAGGTATTATCTATATAGACGAATAATACGTATCTTTGCCGTATTAATTTTTTTATTTTAGAAATGAAATTACTTCAGTTTTTACAATATGCCTATTTGTTTTTTGTGGTACTCTTTTTATATGACGCCATAAGTAATTGGAATATCGACAGAAATCGCTCCTATATGTCATTGTTCTTTGCGGCATTGGCAATATTTATGTTTTTCTTCAGAAAAAAATTCAGAAAACGATTTGAAGATCGTGGGAAACTATAACCATGAGTTATCAAGTTATCACTATAATTATATCCTTATTGTTTTCAGCATTTTTCTCAGGTATGGAAATAGCTTATGTGTCTTCAAACAAAATACACATTGAAATAGAGAAAAAGCAAAACGGATTATTGGCAAAAATTTTGTCAAAACTTACTGTTAAGCCTTCAAAATTTATAGCAACCATGCTTATTGGAAACAATATTGCTTTGGTTATTTATGGGTTTTTTATGGGAGATTTGCTTGTTGATTGGTTTCAAACCATGTTGCCTTCAGATTATCAAATAATCAATATTGCACTCACAGATTTTAACTTACTTACTCAAACAATAATCTCAACACTCTTAATTCTAATTACTGCTGAGTTTTTACCAAAAGTATTTTTTCAAATATATTCAAATTTATTGCTAAAAGTATTTGCTGTTCCAGCATATATATTCTATTTGCTGTTTTCATTCATTTCAGATTTTGTGATTTGGATTTCAGACGTCGTGTTGAAACAGTTTTTTAAAACTGATGGAGATGAAGTGCAGTTGGCCTTTACAAAAGTAGAGCTTGGGCATTATATTAGTGAACAAATGGAATCTGTTGAAGAAGAAGATGATATTGATAGCGAAATTCAGATATTTCAAAATGCTTTAGAGTTTTCAGATGTTAAAGCTCGCGAGGTAATGATTCCACGAACCGAATTGGTGTCCGTTGAAATTCACGAATCCATAAAGACATTAAACGAACTATTCACATCTACAGGTTACTCTAAAATATTGGTGTACAAAACTACCATTGATGATATTCTGGGCTATGTACATTCATTTGATTTGTTCAAAAAACCCAAAATAATCAAATCAATTGTAATGCCTGTTGAATTGGTTCCAGAAACTATGTTGGTAAAAGATATTTTAAATATCTTAATCCGAAAGCACAAAAGTATTGCAGTGGTTTTAGATGAATATGGAGGTACCTCAGGGATTATTACAGTTGAAGATATTGTTGAAGAATTAGTTGGTGAAATTGAAGATGAACATGACAGCATTGAGTTACTTGAGGAGCAGTTTAATGAAAAAAATTATAAATTATCTGCAAGAATTGAAGTTGATTACCTCAATGAAACTTACAAGTTAAATCTTCCTGAAAATGAGAATTATGAAACATTAGGTGGATTAATAGTGAATTTTACAGAAGGAATTCCTGAACAAAATGAACAGGTAAAAATTGAAAATTTTCTATTTACAATTTTAGAAGTTTCTACAACTAAAATAGACCTAGTTTCTTTAGAAATACTCGATGATGAGTAATTTTCCCACAAGAAGAAAATTAATACGTTCAACTACTTTTATAATTTAATAGAAAATGGTATTTTCGCCCACTATATTTAATAAAATTAAAAAGACCCAATGGCAATTTTAAATAAAATTAGACAACGCTCACTTTTCTTAATAATAGTTATTGCGTTAGCACTTTTTTCATTTGTACTAGCAGACCTGTTTAAAAACAGCAGCGGATTTTCTAGTAGCTCACAAAATGTTGTAGCTACAATAAATGGTATTGACGTTAAGCGTGATGAATTTATGAACAAGGTTGAAAATGCACAAAGACAGTTTGGTAATTCAATGTCTAGTACCCAAGCAATGAATAGAGTTTGGGATCAAGAGGTTAGAAACGCTGTGTTTGAAACACAATATGAAGACCTTGGTTTAACAGTTGAAAGAGATTATATCAGAAATTTATTAGAGCAAAGCCTTACTGATTTTGAGGAATTTAAAAATGATGCTGGAATTTTTGATGAAAATAAATTGAACGAATTTATTGCTAACCTTAAAGCAATTCAGCCAGAAACGGCAATATTAAATGGTTCTCCAATTAATTTTGAAGCTTGGACTAATTTTGAGGCTAATGTAGCAGCTACAGGAAAAGAGCAAATGTACATGAACATGGTAAGAGCAGGTGTAATAGGTACTTTGGCAGATGGAGAATTAGATTATAAATTGGAAAACGATAAAGTAGATTTAAGATTTATTCAAATTCCATTTACGTCTATTCCAGATAGCACTATAGCTGTTACTCAAAGTGATATTAAAGCTTATATCAATAAAAACAAAGAGAAATATGAAGTTGATGAATCTAGAGATATGTACTTTGTTCAGTTTACAGAAGAGCCTTCTTTAGAAGATGAAGAAGCAGTGAAAAACGAAGTAAATTCTTTGTTAAACGGTAAATTAGATAATACTACTACAACAGAAGTTGATGAAACTGAAATTGGTTTCAAAGACACTAAAGATGAAGCTACATTTTTAGCAGAGCACTCAGCAATAAAATTGTATGATGGCTATTTGTTTAAGGATGCATTACCAGCTACTGTAGCTGATAGTGTTTATAATTTAAGTGTAGGTGAAGTTTATGGACCATATAAGGATGGCAATGCATATATAGCAACTAAGTTAATTGATGTAAAACAAGTAGCAGATTCTGCAAAAGTACGTCACATATTAATTCCATTTGCTGGAGCTACAAGAGTTGACGCTACTGTTACTAAAACTGATGCAGAAGCTAAAAAGACCGCTGATAGTATTTACAGTGCAATTAGAGGTAATCGTTCTAAGTTTAAAACCTTATTAGACTTATCTTCGGATAAAGTAAGTAATGAGAAAGATGGTGAAATTGAATTTGCTTTTACTGATAGTTTTGCGCCTGAGTTTAGAGATTTTTCATTTGAAAATAAAGTTGGCGATTTAGAAGTTGTAAAAACATCTTTTGGTTATCATATTATTGAAATCTTAGAACAGGGAACTCCTCAAAGAGCAGTGAAAGTTGGGAATCTAGCACTTCCAATTGAAGCTTCTGAAAAAACAGTTGATGAGGTATATAACAAAACATCTAAATTTGAAATTGCTGTTACAAATGGTGTTTTTCAAGATGTTGCAAAAGAAAGTGGTTATGTTGTTAAACCAGTAAGTAATATTAAAGCTTTAGATGAAACTATTCCAGGATTAGGTGCACAACGTGCAATGATACGTTGGGCTTTTGAAGATGGTGTAAAAGTTGGAAGCGTTAAAAGGTTTAATATACAAGGTGGTGGTTATGCTGTTGCAGTTGTAAGTTCAATTAATAAAAAAGGATTAATGACTATTGAAAAAGCTTCAGTAACTGCATTACCAGCAATTAGAAAAGAGAAAAAGGCTACTTTAATTAAAGAAAGGATCTCAGGTAATACACTAGAAGAAGTTTCTGCAAGTGAAGGACAAACCATAAAAACTGCTGCAGCAGTTAATATGAAAAATTCTACCTTATCTGGAGCTGGGAGAGAGCCTTACGTTATTGGAGCTGCTTTTGGATTGAAAGAAGGAGAAACGTCTAAAATACTTACAGGTAATTTAGGAATGTACATGATTAACGTAACTAAAATCACTAATGCAGCAGAGTTGCCAAGTTATCAAGCTGCTGCCAATAGAGTTGGTACTGCTAAGACTAACAGTGTAAATACTGCTTTATTCAATGCGTTGAGAGATGCTGCGAAAATTGATGATAATAGAGCTACTTTTTATTAGTAGACAATTTTATATAAAATTGAAGAGAGCCTTTTTTAAGGCTCTTTTTTTATAATATCATTTCACTATATGGAATAATGGTTGTAAACCCTTTTTGCTTAAAATAGTCCATATCATTAAGGCTTCCAGTTGCCAAAATAAAATCGCCTCCCCAAGCACCAAGACTTTTTATTGCTCCTGGATAATTGCTGAATAGCGAGGACTTTACTGAAGGTAAATCAATAAGGTTTGATATAATTTCTTCGTGTTTTGTTATGAGATCAGTAAACTCTGAAACGCTATCACAATCAATAATATGTTCTGTAATAGCGTTAATTTCCAATATAGTTGATGTTAGATTATTCTTGACTTGGTTATAACGTTTGATACCTTCTCTACTATCTTGCTTTTGGTTTAGATACACAAAGAATAACTGATCCTTAAAACTCGGATTGAAATCAACAGAATTGATAATCCTGAAATTATCTGATGGATTTTTACTATAAATAATGGGATTGTTATGTTGGGCACAGGCAATATCGTAACCACTGCCGCCAAAGGTCAATTCCAATAAATCATAAGGATTTACGTTTGCCCAATTGGCTATATTATTAATTAAGGTTGAAGAACTGCCTAATCCCCAGTTTTCAGGAAATTCCAACTGTGTCGTAATATTTAAACCTTTTTCAGAATCAATATAAGGCAATAATATTTTTTTATTGAGCTGGTTTGCTGCATATAAAATGTTAAGTAATGTCTTTGAAACACTATTGGAATACCTTTGGGTCTGCGAATATTCAAATAGGAAAGGATAGGCAATTTCCTCAAAATAAAACCTTTCCCTAAACCAAACCTCCCCATTGTTGTCAATACTTTCCCAGGATAATTGAGTTTCCATATTTGGCACGACCGTTAAGCTCTGACCAAATTTGGTTGGCAATGCCAATGCCTTTGCACCATCCAGTACAACATACTCTGCTGTTAGCAATAATTTTCCGTTGCTCCTATATGTCGTCATTATTGCCTTAATTTTTCAATAGCTTCAACAACTGCACTATGCGTTACAACATTGGTTTTAAAATGTTCAACTATCATTTCCTTTTCTTGGTCATTGGCATTATACTGATTCAGAATATTCATTAAATGCATTTTCATGTGGCCCTGTTGTATTCCTGTGGTTGTTAATGATCGTAAGGCAGCAAAATTCTGCGCCAATCCTGCGACAGCAACTATTTGCATCAATTCTTTTGCACTTGGGTTTCCTAAAAGTTCTAGCGATAGTTTTACCAATGGGTGTAAATTGGTGAGACCACCAACGGTTCCTAAGGCTAATGGTATTTCTATCCAAAATCTAAAAACTCCATCAATAACTGTTGCATGTGTCAAACTAGTGTAAGTTCCTTGTCGTGAAGCATAAGCATGAACACCAGCTTCAACGGCTCTAAAATCGTTTCCAGTTGCAAGTATGACGGCATCAATGCCATTCATAATACCTTTATTATGTGTTACTGCGCGATAAGGTTCAACTTCAGCAATGCTAATAGCCTGTAAAAACTTATTTGCAAACTCTTCTGATGTGATGTTTCTATCTTCATTTAACTCAGAGACCTTACAGCTAACTTCAGCTCGTACAATACAATTAGGAACATAGTTAGATAATATGCTCATCACAATTTCAAGATTATCTGAACTCAAGCCCTCAAAATTACTGGTATTTTCTTTAAACGTTTTTGCAAATTGCTCCAAACAGGAATTTATAAAGTTTGCTCCCATTGCATCTTGAGTTTCAAAAGATACGTGAAACTGGTAATAATTTTCTAATGAATTAGTTTTGTCGATTAGTTCTATATCTAAAATACCACCACCTCTTCGTTCCATATTTTTAGTTATGGATTTAGTATCTGTAAGTAGTTGAGGTTTTATAAATTCAAAATAAGCTTTTAGCAATTTAAAATCGCCTTTATACATAAAATGTACTTGACCTATTTTGGTAGTAGAAATTACTTCAGCTTTAAAACCACCTCTTTCCAACCAAAATTTTGCTGCTTTACTGGCAGCAGCTACAACTGAACTTTCTTCAATTGCCATTGGAATTGTGTAATGCTTGCTATTTATTAAAAAATTGGGAGCAACACCTAATGGTAAATAATAATTGGTAATGGTATTTTCAATAAACTCATCATGCAAACTTTGCAGCTCGATATTGGTATTCCAATATTGCTTTAATATGGATTTAGCTTCTTTGCTATTAGAAAAATAAGTGTCTGCAATCCAATTTATTTTATCAGATTTTGAAAATTTTGAAAAACCAGAAACGTATTTAGACATATGTTTTAAATAATGAAAAAACAAAGATACTATTCTTGCAGGATAAGACCTTAAATTGTTAAAATCTTAAGCAATTTATCTGGTTTATTTGCAGAATGCTATAAAATGGTTGTAATAATCAATGCGTTTTTTTACATTGCAGCTACAATAAGGTCAACTTATTTTAACTTATGAAACGAATAAATCTTAAAATTGACATCTCTTCGGTCTTATTTATTCAGTTTACTCATTCACAATCAATCTTATACAAACTATAACTAAATAACTATAATTATTATGGCAAATTCGGCTACAATGAAGCAAAAGGAATTATTCGGGCATCCTGTTGGACTGTATGTTCTATTTTTCACTGAAATGTGGGAGCGTTTCTCTTATTATGGAATGCGTGCAATCTTAGTACTTTATTTGGTTGCTGCCACATCTGATGGAAATGCAGGATTAGGATGGTCAAATGGAGAGGCTTTATCATTATATGGTTGGTATACCATGTTGGTATATGTGGCTTCAATTCCAGGCGGTTGGATTGCCGACAAATTCTTAGGGCAAAAGAAATCAGTTTTATATGGAGGAATTCTTCTAGTGGCTGGACACAGTATTTTGGCTGTTGAGCAAATGTGGGCATTTTATACTGGTTTAGGTCTAATTATTGCTGGAGTTGGAATGTTAAAACCGAATATTTCTACAATGGTTGGTGGTTTGTATAAGCAAGGTGATATAAGACGAGATAAAGGATTTACCATATTTTACATAGGAATAAACATAGGAGCATTTTTGTCAGCTTTAATTGTTGGCTATGTTGGAGAAACTTATGGTTGGCATTATGGATTTGGACTTGCAGGAATTGGTATGGCAGCTGGCTTAATTCAATACTTAGCTGGACAAAAGCATTTAGCAAATGTTGGTAATTTCTTAGGTGCTTCAAAAGATGAAGCAGAGAAAGAAGCAATGAAAAAGCCACTTTCTAAAATTGAAAAAGATAGAGTAGTAGTTCTCTTTATTTCATTCTTATTGGTAATCGTGTTTTGGGGAGCTTTCGAGCAAGCTGGAGGATTAATGAATATTTACGCATCTGAAAAAACAAATAGAATGCTAATGGGATGGGAAGTCCCAGCTTCTTGGTTTCAATCTCTTAACGCCATGTTTATTATTTTCTTAGGGACTTCTGTAGCGTTGTATTGGGCTAATAGAAAGTTGAAAGGAAAAATTTCAACCTCATTATTTAAGATGATTTTAGGTTTGATGATAATGGGTGCAGGATTCTTTTTTATGACTGCAGCTGCAGGACAGTATGAAAGTAATGGTTCCTCAGCAATGTATTGGTTGGTTTTGGCCTATTTATTCCATACGGTTGGTGAGTTATGTATTTCTCCAGTTGCGTTATCTTATATTACAAAACTAGCTCCATTAAAATATGCTTCTTTGATGATGGGAGTTTATTTTGCGATGACAGGTTTTGGTAATAAGCTTGCAGGATTACTTGGTGAGGCTTCTGAAAGCTTGGGAGAGTACACTATTTTTACTGGTATAGCAGTATTTTGTATTATTTTTGGAGGGTTGGTAATGTTATTCAGAAAGAAATTAGAAGCGTTGACACATGGTGCGGAAGATGGTGAGCATGTGATTCATGACGAAGCCGAAGGCTTCGAGTTAGCAGATAATTAAAATATATGAGGCTGTCTAAAAAGTCTAAGCGAGTGTCATTCTGAATTTATTTCAGAATCTCAACAAGCTGATAGTCAAGATCACTGAGAAACTGAAACGAGTTCAGTTTGACAAAAAATGAGTTTTTCAGACAGCCTCTTCTATAACACTTCATTATGAGCGATAATTCAACAGAACAGTTTTTCAAAAACACGGTTTTAGGACATCCATCAGGACTATTTGTCTTGTTCTTTACAGAAATGTGGGAACGTTTTTCTTATTATGGAATGCGTGCCTTATTGGTGTTGTTTTTAACGGCATCCTTGATGGACGACGGTTGGGGTTGGCCAAGGGAACATGCCTTGGCTTTGTTTGGAACATATACAGGTTTGGTATATCTATCTACGATGTTAGGTGGTTACTTTGCCGATAAAATTATTGGCTATCGTTATGCCGTTGCAGTAGGAGCATTGCTTATGACCTTAGGTCATGTTTGTATGGCATTGGAAACACCGTTCTTTATTTATACTGGATTAACATTATTAGTATTTGGTAGTGGTTTTTTTAAACCTAATATGACCTCTATTATTTCAGAAATGTACAAGAATCACGAACATAAAAAAGATGGCGCTTTTACCATTTTTTATATGGGAGTTAATGCTGGTGCTTTCTTAGGAATTTTACTTTGTGGTTATTTAGGCGAAAAAGTAGGATGGAGTATTGGTTTTGGATTAGCTGGAATATTTATGTTATTCGGATTGCTTCAATTTTGGTTCTCACAAAACATTTTTGGAAATATTGGTCTGAAACCAACTGCAGAATCCAGAGCAGCTGAATTAAAAAATGATACAGATAAGAGAAATCCATTTACTAAATGGCAAATGGTTTTAGTTGCAGCTTCAAGTTTAATAGGATTGCTATGGTTAATAAACTCACCTGCATCTAAAATATCAGGTGGAAGTTTTAATATGTTCGATTTTGAAATTGCAGGATTGGGAGGTAACGATGTTGCCATTCTTTTGGCATTTGCCATTTTTATTGTCTTATTGGTTTATAGGCTAACTCAATACTCAAAGATTACTAGAGATAAAATGATAGCAATCGCTTTCTTTTGCTTCTTAATTATATTTTTCTGGGGCATTTTTGAACAAGCTCCAGGAACTTTAACAATTTTTGCGAGTGACTATACAAATAGAGTATTAACAGGCAATGCAAGTTTAGCATTTTTAATAGTTAATTCATTAGTAGCTATTGTCCCTTTAGCGATCATAAATTGGGTGTTATTGCAGCTATTTAAACAAACTTTTAAAAAATATGGTTTAGCTAATATTTTCTTAGCCATTAGCTTTGTGATTATTTGGTTAATTACAATTTGGATGCTTACTAATGAATGGTATAAAGCAGGTTTTGTTGAGTTGTCTGATGGTTTTAGAGAGTTTTTATTGATTGAAAAAAGTTTAGACCCTTTAACTGAAGTTCCAGCATCTTGGTTTGGAGTATTAAATTCATTATATATTATTGCGTTTGCACCACTGTTCTCAAAATGGTGGGAAAGCAAGTACA
>Ga0316205_10002241_pt1 | contig 20692 bp, 15 predicted proteins | sample 3monthpyrite_MG_FD_204941 | JGI IMG/M metagenome (GOLD analysis project Ga0316205, IMG submission 204941) | Microbial mat bacterial communities from mineral coupon in-situ incubated in ocean water Damariscotta River, Maine, United States -... | ecosystem: Environmental > Aquatic > Marine >... | reverse complement strand
TGATTTGGTCATATCAAGATCAATAATATCATTACCCATTCTTGTTACAGGGTTAAATAGAGAGTAATCCTTACATCCCCCTGATAGTGGGTAATACTCACCCAGACTTTTAAGTATATTATCCAGTGGCTCTCTGGCTTTATTGGATATAATCAGATCTGTATCATTCCATTGTGTAATATCAGGAAGAATGGTTGAACCTGAATCACTTGGGATAAATTCTGCTGCTGGTGCTACCCACTTGAATTTTAGTGGTTCCCCGAATCCGTCAATATCAAATTCTTCCATCTTTTCATAGACATCAAGATCATCAATGGTAAAAAACATATAATCATCAATATTGGTGCTTATTCTGTAAATGCTCATTTATATATTCCTAACTGCTGGTTCTCAGATCCTGTTTACCCTTGTCGGTCAGGATATCAGGAATATTACGTGCATCAATTAACTTTAATCTAATATCCTTAAGTCTCATGATCAGGTCATTCTTACTGTTTGAGGGTCGTATCTCACGGCGAACCCAGTCAGCATATTTGTTTGTATGGACATATGAATGACCTACAGCATGGGGCATTACTGTTCCTGTAGCATATTTATGCTTCTGGGGTAGCCAGCAACCATTAAAGGGGTCGTTTATACCTAAATACGCAAAGAGCTTGAATCTTGCTGCCCCGTGAGAGGCATGACGGCTGCATACAATGTGATGGGCGTGCCAGTGTTTATTTGGTTTGAATTGTCCGATAGCACGCAGATGATTGCCCAGTTTCTCGCCGTTACTGGTAGAAAGAGCTTCTTTTGCCTTCTGACCGGCCTTTAGTTTGCTATTTGCTTCCCTGTATTCATCGAGTTTGACTTGAAGATTGCCAATATTCTCCAGTTTGGCGGATTCCTTGAAGATGAATTCACGCTCTTTCTTTGCCAGCTTGTTCGGATCTTCCTCTAATTGTGTTCTTAGAAGAGTTAGTTGTTTTTTAGAGTTTTCTAATACAGTGTCCAGTAGTGACTTTAGATGCGTATCACGAATAGCATCAGATGGTAGTAGTGCCATGAAAATTATCCTTTTTCATTGAACCGAGATTGATATTGCCAGGAATTTGGTGATTATCGCAGAAATTCAGGCAGAATATCAGCTTCAACACTGAATATTACCCGAATCCTGATGTGAACCTGTTCGCATTTAGTGACTATCACCTTTGTAAGAGGTAGGATTGATAGGGAGGTAGGCTGGAAGATGATAATAAATAGAGTAGGGATGATCTTTAAGATTCTAGAAAGTTATACATTAAGTAGAATCATCTCTATATACCCTCTTAATTAATTTGAAGTGAAACCTTCATAAAGTCTTTTGTAATGTTTATGCTGTGAAGAAAACAGACAGAATTAAATATTTCTTTCCTTGTTATTCGATAAGTTGTATGACTGTTTCATGTTGATGTAGGAGGATGCTAGAGGAACCTAACTTATGTATGGTCAAAAGAATACATTTTTCACAGGAATAAAGTGTGCGTGAAAATACAGAACAAATTAGGTCAGAAACAATAAATCGTTTAGGTGAGTTGCTTGATTATGTGCACCATGTTGGAAGACTCAATCAAAAGCCTGTTTTCAGAATAGAAGATTATAAGCAGCTAAATATATGGGAGCATGAGTTAAAAGGTAGAATTGGAATACAGCATAATATTATTGATAATGACGGTATTTCTATTTGGTTGAGAATCGAGAGATTAAAGAGGTTTGCACCACCCCGTATTTCTGAGAAAATACAGGAGTGGCTTACTATTGGTAATGATCCAGAGATTAACCCACAGGTCAAAGAAAAATTAATCAAGACGCTACCTGAGGCTGAAATTAAAAAACTTGTTGATGATGGGTTTGTTTTAGATATTGATGTTAGCGAACCGCTAAAAGAACAAATCACTGAAATAAGAATGAAGGATGTCATATTTAGGCTGGAAAATAATGAGCAGGTAAAAAAGGAGATTGATAACTATCTTAATGAGCAGTGGCTACCTTGGTCTGAAGAAGAAAAGCCACGAAGACAAACGATTAAAATATACGACTCATTATTTAGTTTGCAACAAACGATAGAAGCTCAGGGAGATGAACAACCAGTAGAATTAATTTGGGGAATTGGAATAACACGCTGGATATGTGAAAGTCATAAAATCAATTATCCTTTGCTTGAAAAGTCGATTGAAATTGAAGTTGATCGAAGTGATGGTGCAATCCTCATACATCCTAGGAATATTGAACCAACACTTGTTGTTGGTGCATTTTTTGCATTGGAAAATTCGGGTGTAGATGCACTATTGCGTTTTGGGAAAAAACATTTTTCTGAAATGTCAGAAGATATTGAGTTTTCTCCATATATTCATGAAAGTTTTGAACCACTGCTCCGTCAAGCTTCAACTCATTTGAGTGAGAGTGGTACATATTGGCCAGATATAAATCCTAATAAAGAGAATAGGGAGCCTAATATAATAGGCGATTCTCTAGAGATTACAGATGGCTGGGTGATTTTTGCAAGACCAAGAAGTGCTACTGGCTTTATTCAAGATATAGAGCGTTTTCAGAAAATACTTGAAGAGCCAACAAACTTAGAAAAAAAAATTCCTAATCCAGCAAAGAGACTTGTGACAGAATTATCAGATGAAAGACCATTGCAAACAGGAGGTGGGTTTTTATCTGATGGTGGCATATCTACATCGGGTACTTCATCAACGAGAAAGCAAAAGTCAGAACTATTTTTTCCTAAAATTTTCAATGATTCACAGGTTCAGATAATTGATCGGCTTGAAGAAAATGATGGTGTTGTAGTTCAGGGGCCACCTGGTACAGGAAAAACTCATACAATTGCGAATATAATTTGCCATTACCTAGCTACGGGAAGAACAGTTTTAGTTACTTCCAAGGGGGAGCCAGCATTATCAGTATTGCAAGAACAAATACCAGAAGAGCTGAGAAGTCTTACGATAAGTCTTCTTACAAATGAAAGGCAGGGAATGAAACAGCTTGAAGCAGCTGTGTCATTATTAGCTGGTTTGGTTAGTCAAACTAGTTTACGAGAATTAACACAAGAAGCAGAATCGAATGACTTGAGAGTAAAGCAACTCAAAAAAGAAATTTCTCAAATTGATGTACAGATTAAGGAGTGGGGGTTAAAACAGCTTAATCCAGTTGGAGAGAAACTAACAGGTGCAAGTTCTGATATTACTGCTATGGAGTTGGCTCAGCAGGTTATAAGCGACTCGGGAGAACATGGATGGCTACTTGATGAGCTTGGTTCTTCTAAAAAATTCACACCTAAATTCACTGATTCAGATGTTGCAAAAATTAGAAATTCACGACGAAAGGTTGGTAAGGATATTGTTTATGTGAGTAAAACGCTTCCAAATACACAGGATTTCCCAGATGGTGCAAATATAGCTGCAATTCATGATGATATTTCAACATCTGCAAAGATAGCAGAAAATTCAAAAACTAATCATATTCCACCACTTGCGGTTTCAGTTGATGAATCTGTTGATCGTGCAAAACAATTAATTAAACCATTGCAGGAATTGAGTGAGCTTCTTAACTCTTTTAAAAAGCATAATTGGTTAGAAAAACTCTTTTATTCATGGCTTGATGGTGGAACTATATCAGATGGAAATGTTGAGTTATTTAATATTTTATTAGATTCTTTATCTGTCTTGATGGAACAAAGAAAGTCGTATGTTAGGGTTCTTGTGGAAATACCAGACCCATCTTCTTGTTTTGATGATATTAATACGGCTTTGAATAACCTAGTGAATGAGAAAAGAGCATTCAGTATATTATCTTTTGGTAATAATGAAGCAAAATCGATAATTGAGAAAGCACGTATTGAGGGGGGAGAGCCAAAAGATAAAGAGCAGTGGAAGTTGGTTCTTGATTATGTGAATTTTCAGGATGATATGCGGAAGTTCATTATCAAATGGAATCATGTTGGTCAGGAACTTGGGTTGCCAGAGTTTGAATATGGCTATGGAAAATTATTCAAGGATGTTCAGTCTGTACAGAAGTTGATTTTAGGTTCAAAACAGATTGCTGAGAAATGGAGTTTACTTAGTCGGGAAATTGCAGAGCTGTTTCCCCATGGTATTGATGTCGCAAATGTTATAAGGAACAGCTCAGAAATAGATAAAACTATTCAAGCAATTGAACTTAATACTTCACGTATAAGTCTTGGGGGTCAACGACTTAAACTACATGATTTAATGGAAAAACTTAAGCATTCTAACGGTGCTATTTCTAAAAGTATAAGAATATTCGTTGAAAATACTATTGGGAACCCAGTATATTCATCAGATCAAATTATACAGGAGTGGCAGGAATTAGTTTCCGAGTTGAATAGAATTAATGGGCTTTCAAATTATTTTCATGATATTGAAAATATTGCGGATAGAATATTTGAATCAGGTGCACCCATATGGAGTAAGAAACTTAAATCAGAACCTCTATTAACAGCAGAAGACGAGTTGACTCCGATAGGTTGGTATGAAACGTGGAAGTGGAGTCAATGTAGACAATATTTACATGAAATCGACGGACGTGAAGAACTTAAGGCGATTTCAATGAGAAGATCGAATCTTGATAACGATCTTAAAAAGACATTTTCAGAACTTGTACGTTTAAAAACAAACATTGGCCTGCATATGAGTATGACAGAACGTGTTCAGGGTGCTTTGATGCGTTTTGTTTCTTCCATTGCAAAGATAGGCAAAGGTACAGGAAAAAGAGCGCCAAGATTTAGAAAGGATGCTTACCGTGCAATGCAAGACTGTTATGGTGGTGTGCCATGCTGGATTATGCCTACTTGGCGAGTAAGTGAAAGCTTACCATCAGATTATGGATCGTTCGATCTAGTTATTATTGATGAGGCATCTCAATCGGATATAACCGCTCTACCAGCAATACTGAGAGCTAAAAAGTTACTTGTTGTAGGTGATGATAAACAGGTTAGTCCAACTGCCGCTTTTCTGGCGGAAGAAAAAATTCTACAGCTCAAACATAACTTTCTTAGAGATCAACCCTTTGCAGAATTACTTCTGCCTGGTGTATCTGTATATGATCTTGCCAATGCAGTATTTCCAGGTCAGCGTATTATGCTGACTGAACATTTTCGATGTGTGGAGCCTATTATTCGGTTTAGTATGCAGTTTTATAATGAGCCATTAATACCATTAAGGATACCTAAGTCTTCTGAAAAATTAACACCACCATTGATTGATGTTTATGTTAAAGGTGGTCATCGTGATGAGAGAAAAAAAGTTAATGAATTAGAAGCAGAGGCTATAATTTCTGAAATACAAGCACTAGTATCAGATTCAAAATACAAGGGGCGAAGTATTGGTGTTATTTCGCTGGTGGGTGTACAGCAGGCGAAATATATACAAGATCAGCTATTAATTGAATTAGGTGAAGATACTTATCAGGATTATAAGATAGCCTGTGGTGATCCTGCGACTTTCCAAGGTAAGGAGCGGGATATTATGTTCTTATCTATGGTTGTTGGTTCTGGACAGGGTGCTGTGATGAACCAAAGGCAATATGAACAACGTATGAATGTGGCTTTATCCAGAGCAAGGGATCGCATGTATCTTTACAGAAGTATTCAAGAATCTGAATTAAGTAATGAGTCAGATTTACGCTTAAGAATACTGCGTCATTTTTCTTCACCTATGCCACAGAATGAACAAATAGATAAGCCTATAGATTTATGTGATTCTGGTTTTGAAAGGGATGTATATAAACGACTAATCGAAAATGGTTATAACGTTACACCACAAGTAAAAGTAGGTGTATTTTCAATTGATCTGGTAGTTGAAGGCGAAAATGATCGAAGACTAGCAATAGAATTAGATGGAGACAAGTACCATCCGCCTGAAAAGTGGATGGAAGACTGGAAACGACAAAGAACTATGGAAAGAGTTGGTTGGAAGTTTTGGAGGTGTTGGGGATCGAGTTACACAATAGATCCAGATGGGTGCATTGAAGAATTAATAAATGAATTAGATAGTATGAAAATATTTCCATGTGGAATAACAAATAATGCAAATATTTATACAGAACAAAGAATATATGAAAAAGAAATAGAGAATGATTTGTTTAATTAATTATGAATAAGCTTAAAGTTAGCCTTAAGAACTGCTACGGAATTCAGTCTTTTGATTATGAATTTGATTTTAGTGACAGTGAAAATAATAGAAATGTAAAAGCAAAAGCTTATGCTATTTATGCCCCTAATGGATTGATGAAGACTTCATTTTCAAGGACGTTTGAAGATTTATCCAATGGCGATAAGCCTAAAGAAGAGCGCTACAATCGTCCTTCAACATGTATTATTGAATCAGATAGTGCTACCATCTCAAAGGAAAAAATCTATGTGCTAAAGTCTGAAATTGATATTAGCACAGATAGTCCTGCCATCACCAATATACTCGTCGATCCTAAGAACAAAGGGAGATATGATGAAATTCTTGTCGAAATCGAAAAATTAAAAAATAAACTTATTGGGTCTCTTCAGAAGCTATCAAAAATTAAGAAGGCTGATATTGAAATAAGTATTCTGAATGATTGGGGTGAAACAGATTTCCCGACTTGTATCAATAAAATCAAGAGTTTTTCGATTGAGGATGATTTGAGTCCTTATGAATACAACACCATTTTCGATCCTAAAGCTATTGCTGTTCTTAAAAGTCCGGAATTTATATCTAAGGCCAACGAGTTTAATCAGCGCTATCAGGAACTCTTCGAGATGGCTGGTTCGCTTTATCAAAAGGGTGTATTCAACCCAACTAAAGCTGAAACTTCATTTTCAACATTGGATAAGCAGGGTTTTTTTGCAGGGGGACATCGTGTCCATCTTAAGGGTGAGACTGCATCCATTGATAAGGAAGAGTTAAATGAGAAGATTCAAGTAATACACGAAAATATAGACAAAGATGAGGATCTCAAAAAACTTAGAGATAATCTTGCTAAGAACGCACAAACACAAGCGTTGACAGACCTCATTGAAAAACTTTCATCGTCCGATGTCGAATTTCTTTTGGAGAAACTAAAACCTACCAATCAGAATCAGTTTCGAAAGGATCTTTGGGCTTATTACGTACAGAGTGACGACAAAGCTGAGAGTTATTTTGAATCGTATCGTAGTAATAAAGATGAGATTGGAGAAATCGAAGCTGATGCTTCACAAATTGCTCCTAGGTGGAGTAAAGCTGTAGAGCTATTTAATGATCGCTTTTTGGATATGCCATTTACCCTCTCGGTAGCGAACCAAGCACATGCGGTACTAGGTAAAGAAAAGGCTAAGCTCAAGTTTACTTTTAAAGATGGCGTTGACACTGTTGAATGTTTACGCGATGAGGTGAAAACGACTCTCAGTCAAGGAGAAAAACGCGCCTTATATCTTCTCAATTTTGTTTTTGAGGTGGAAGCTCGGAAGCTTACTGATCAAGAGACGCTTTTTGTCTTTGATGATGTCGCTGATTCATTCGACTACAAAAATAAACATGCTATTGTCCAGTACTTAGACGACCTTACCCGAACAGATAAATTTCATCAAATTATCCTGACGCACAATTTTGATTTCTTTAGGACACTTGCTAATAACTTTGTTCATCGCGACAGGTGTCTTATGACTTGCATGAGCAATACGTCTATAACCCTCACAAAAGCCGAAGGGATTAAGAATTATTTCGTAAATATATGGAAAGATAAGGTTGCAGATGACGAAAGTGTCCTATGCGCTACCATTCCATTCACTCGAAATATAATTGAATATACTAAGGGTGAGAATGATGACGATTACTTGGTGCTAACTAATTTACTGCATTGGAAGTCTGAGACAGCCCTAATCACTGTTGGAAAATATTTTGAAATTTATAACAAGATTTTTGGTACGACTCATGATGATAGCAGTATACAGTATGTGAAGGATTTGCTTTTTTTAAAGGCGCAAGAAATATGCACTAGTACCACAATTAATGGACTAGATCTAGAAAACAAAGTTTTGCTATCTATAGCAATACGTATGAAAGCAGAAATTTTCCTAACTGATGAAATACGAAGGATCAATAACGACCCAAGTTACTGGTGCACAGATACCAATCAATTTGGGAAGCTTATGAAAAAATACTCATCTCTAGTACCATTAGCTCCAGAGATGCGTATCTTGGAGAAAGTTAGCATTACCGTTAGCTCAAATATTCACCTTAATTCATTTATGTATGAACCGATTCTTGATCTGACGATTGATCATCTTGTTGGTTTGTACAATGAGGTTGCTGTTTTAAATGTCTAAAGTTCAAGCAAATGAGATTACTTACGAACTACATTCTCTTGGATGGAAAGCTTTTCAGAATCTTTGCGCTACTATTACGGGAGAAATATGGGGGCAAGTAATTCAGACGTTCTTTGATTCCAATGATGGTGGAAGAGATGGAGCATTTCATGGAGAATGGATAGGAAAGAATGGTGAATCATTTAGCGGGTCATTCACTGTACAGTGTAAATTTACTGCCAAGGCTGATACGCAAACTACACTTTCTAGCTTGAGCGATGAGCTAATAAAAGCTGAGCGTTTAGCTAAAAAAGGGTTGTCAGATAATTACATTCTTTTTTCTAATGCAAAGTTAACAGGGTTAAATGAAGAAAAAATTCGTCAGGCATTCGAGAATATTCCCGGAATAAAGTGTTTCTCTTCATATGGATGTGAACGTATATCTCAAATTATTCATGAGTCACCAAGGCTTAGAATGTTGGTGCCACGTGTATATGGTCTAGGTGATTTAAGTCAGATTCTTGATGAACGAGCATACGATCAAGCGCAAGAAATATTAAGTTCCCTTGGAGATGATTTAGGTAAATTCATTATTACAGACGCATATCGACAAAGTGCAAAAGCATTAGTGGAACATGGGTTTGTGCTTTTGCTAGGTGAACCTATGTGTGGTAAGTCTACGATTGCAGCGGCATTATCTGTAGGGGCTTTAGACGAATGGGGATGTTCAACTATTAAAGTGCGTGATGCAAATGATTTTGTGGAACATTCTAATCCACATGATAAGCAGCTATTTTGGGTTGACGATGCTTTTGGTTCTACACAACTTGATTGGAGTAGCACAGTTGACTGGAACCGTGCATTTCCTCATATTAATGCAGCTATTCACCGAGGAGCAAAGATAATATTCACTTCCAGAGACTATATTTATAGGTCTGCGAAAAGGTATCTCAAAGAGTCTGCTTTACCTGTCATGAAAGAGTCGCAGGTAGTAATTCATGTTGAAAACTTGTCAAAAGAAGAAAGGGAGCAAATTTTATATAACCATATTCGACTAGGTGAACAACCAATAACTTACAAAACTGAATTAAAACCTTTTCTTTCAGATGTAGCTGTACATGAGAACTTTAGCCCTGAAATTGCTAGAAGGCTTGGTAATCCACAGTTTACAAAAAAATTAAGTGTATCAGAACATGGTCTCGCTAATTTTGTAGAAAAGCCTCTAGAACTCCTCTGCGAAATTATAAATACAATGGATGATGGTAGCCGTTCAGCACTTGCTTTAGTTTTTATGAGAGGAGGGGCTTTGCCAAGTCCTTTAAAGATGACTGATGATGAAGAGCAAGCTGTTACACGGTTGGGTGGTTCTACAGGTGATGTTATTAAGGGGTTGGAATCTTTAAAAGGAAGCCTTTTACTTAATTCTCTTAAGGAAGGTAGCTACTCTTGGCGATTTAAACATCCAACTGTACGTGATGCATTTGCTGCAATTGTCGCCTCAAATCAAGATTTAATGGATATATACCTTACTGGTGCGCCACTAGAGAAAATATTTTCAGAAATTTCTTGTGGTGATGTTGGTGTTAGAGGTGTGAGCGTTATTGTGCCTTCTAATCAATATGATGTCGTAATTACTAAACTTGAATCGCTAGATACGACAAAGTGGTTTAATGTATCATCTTTGTACAGTTTCCTTTCACATAGATGTGATAAGGAATTTCTTCAACGATATATTACGAAATACCCCAATTTTATTTCTGGCTTATCAGTTTCTTCCTACATATATGCTAATTACGATATCGATGTGCTAGTACGTCTTCATGAATTTAGTATCTTGCCAGAGACAGATAGACTTCGTGCTATTGCTTCTATTCGGGAGATAGCAGTTGAAACTCCAGATTCAGGTTTCTTGAGAGATAACATCAGAAGCTTAATGACAGACAGCGAATTATCAAATATTTTAGAGTATATTCAAGAAAAATTACTACCAGATTTAGAACGTAAAATAGAAAGTTGGAGAGACGACTATGATGGTGATGATGAACCAGATGTCTACTTTGACGAGTTTAAGAGTGCACTTGATTCATATAAGGAAGAGTTTGAAGATAATGAAACCTCATACCAGAAAATTTGTGAAGCTATAGAATTTATGGATTCTGTAATAGAGGATTTGAGGTCTGAATATCCTCAAAGGTCAGGCGAAAATGATATTTTTGGCCAAAATAAGAGGAATGATTCCTTTTCTACGGATAACCGGTCAATATTTGATGATGTTGATATGTAGTAAAATATTAAAAGAGTCATATATTGCAGGTTTTAGTCATTCCTTAATTACTTAATAGAAGAGGGATGTGTCACTTAAAATATAACCATTATTTTGGTTAATCTTATTTGGTACTAGATTAGTGTACTGGGCGGGTTCGATTCCCATTTCTGCCTCCATTATCACTGGTCTCTTGTAAGCAGTACCTAGGGCAGGTAGAATTTCCATGTCGAAGGTGATCAGATCACTTTTGAGGGCATTGCGCGAATTATGTGCGAATCAGATTGTGTAAGTTCTTGAATAGATTGGAAATTCTGTATCCGGCCCTGGGCACCATTTCCCAATGAAGAGATATGGCCATATTTGGCTATATCTTTTTATATCTTATAATTCAATAACTTAGTCTTGATCCGTTAGTGTTGTGGTTTAGCATATATAGCCATAACAGATCATATTTCGCGTAATTTTACGAATAAATTACGAACGAATTACGAATCCACTAGTGGAAACCCATGCATGGGAACCCACAAGTGGGGGAGACGCTAATGGCTACTATCAGAAAACTCAAGAGTAAGAAGTTTCTTGCCGAGATCAGAAAGCAAGGTCAGTACAAATCAAAAACATTCACCAGTAAAGTACAGGCTATGTCTTGGGCTGCGGAGACAGAACAAAGCCTGTCATCTGATACGATTATACGTGGTAAAACTCTATCAGATATATTTGAACGCTATCGCGATGAAATATCCCCTTCCAAAAAAAGCTATCGTACAGAACGTAACCGTCTGAACAAATTCATGCGCCATCCAATGGCAATAATTCCTTTAGCAGATATTAAACAATCTCACTTCTATGAGTGGATACAGGAAGCTCTGATCAGTCTTAAAAGCAGTAGTGTTAATCGTGATCTTAATTTACTCAGTAGTGTCTTTGAACAGGCTATAAGATGGAACTGGATAGATATTAATCCCATAAGAGGAATCAAGCGTCCAAAGAACCCACAGCCTCGTGATCGTCGAATTAGTGAGGCAGAAATCAGCCGTATAGAGAATTCCTTACTCTTTGATGGTAAGACAGTCAGTGAGCAACGCCATGAAATAGCTGTAGCATTCCTGTTTGCATTGGAGACTGCCATGCGACAGGGTGAGATATGGGCTATGGACTGGTCTAATGTATATCTGGATAAACGCTTTGTCCGTTTACCTGATACCAAGAATGGCACGAGTAGGGATGTGCCATTATCCAATGAAGCAGTGAGATTATTAAAGCTGCTAGATAGTGATACTGATAAAGTCTTTAATAGCAATCAGCAATCCTCTGCGACTATATTTCGTCGTTGTCTGACATTGGCTGGTATCAAGTCCTTAACTTTCCATGATACGAGGCATGAAGCACTCACACGTCTTGCCAGAAAGCTTGATGTACTCGATCTAGCCCGTATGGTAGGTCATAGAGACCCACGCTCTCTGATGATTTACTACAATGCTACGGCAGAAGAAATAGCCCATAGGCTGGGATAGGCTAATGACTAATATCACACAACTCGTTGAGGCAGCAGAAAATCATCTTGATATCATCCTTGCTGTACACAAGAAAAATGTCAGTAATGGCAGTTTTGACCCTGATGAATTCGATGAATTGTATGAATCTGCATTAATGATTCTGGTACTCCTCAAACAGATAGAGAAGAAAATAATTTGTATAGAAAAGGAAACAGTAGAAGATTAACTGCCATCAACTGTTAATAAAGCTTGTCCAGTTAAGATGATTTTATAACCAGTATTTGGTTATTTTAAATCCTTTCGTCACCTTTAACTGTTAAGTACTGTGTCCCCGGAATTCTGGAATTCATTTCAGAATGGCCAGAATTCTTTTAACTTTAGCCAAATAGGGTACTGATTTAAAATATATGATGATTGAACCATCGCGGCATCTCTGTTCAACCAAATTATAAGGCCCACTAGTAGCCACCAAAACATAAGAGAAATTTTATTTTTACCATTAGGGTTGTGTACGGCCATTCTTGTTGACTTTGCATTTTGTGCAGTGGTCATATCTTGCATATGACATCTAGTGCATTCAAACACTCTCTCATATATATTTCTGTCTCTATAAATTGATTCAGAGTAATCGTAAACACGTCCGGAACCTTTACACGTAGTGCAAGTTTTTCTTGTTTCTTGCGCCTCATTGTAACCATGCTTTCCGCCGACTCTTACTTTGTAAATATTGTCAGAAAACGAGCCGATACCTTTACAATTTTCGCACTCTTTATAGATTTTTTTTTCACCAGATTTAAAGCGTTCTGTGCCTACAAGTGTTTTAGATATTAATTTTTCCTTAGCTTTAGTCCCGCAATGCTTACACATTGTTCTGTAATCAAATGCATACACACTGCGAATATACCCATAACTACTATAAATGAGAAAAGGCAGCGCTAACGTGGCTGCACCAACCAAAAACCCAAATAAATCATTTAAATATTTAAATGCAAATAGCGAAATAATGACGATTGCAATAATTTTAAATATTTTCACAATGAATCGCATGGGAATAGTCCTTTTATTCATATGGGTATTTCTGATCGAAATAAAATATATCACAGCCTATAAATAGTGGCTACTATTTCAAATGTTGTTCTGAGATGAGTGGTCTGCTTCTAGGTAAGTTCATAGGACTCGAATTTAAGAGGTCAGTATTAATGGGATCAGGCCAACTGCTGTCATACAAACGTGTAATTTATTTGCTATCACCCTACAGACTTTCTGTATTTTGATATTCGTCTGAAATAAGCTCGTGTCGTCAGAAGAATTCCTTAGGTGTTTTCTTGTGTTACGGGATACGGGAGTCAGTGAAAAAGGAAATAAAAAAGCAGCATATATTCGCTTTTATTTTTGCCTTTTTCCCTTATGCCTCCCTCACTTCGTGATTCCCATAAGAAAACAACAAAAGGAATCATAACTATGACAATAACTCGCACATTAATTAAAGAAGATCAACGTCTGGGAACACTTCCACATTATTTCGGTAAAGGATGTTTTAAATTTGAAATGACGGTTTACAGTCTATGCGACCACTATCTTGATAAATATCATGGTGGATACTGGGACTTTTGCAGACTATCCAATAACGGATTCTATATGACGCTGCGTAGCGATAAGATTTTTACTTTCAATAATCCTGATAATTATTGTTGTGAACAGATAGATGCAGACACTATGAGTATTATCATCAATCTCTATGCATTGAGTCATTTGTCAATTAGTAACCATGATGCTCCATATACAGAGTTTTATTTTAAATTGAGAGATTATGCCGGTGAACATAAGAATGCTTCGTTAATCTTTAAAGCTATTGATTAGGGAAGTTACAGATAGCGAGTATGTTTATACTCGCTATCATATTGCCGGCTCTCTGTTTTTAGATATCCAGTATTTCACTTCTGCTGCATACCAACGTCTTCCACCAAGACCCGAGTCGGTAGGGATTCTCACAGCTCGTGGGAAGTCCTTACGGCATATGATACGTGACTGAATAGATGACCTGCTTAAGCGTATATATCTGGCTATATCATCTACGTTCCATAGTTCAGAGGCGGCAGCACGCTGCGCCTTTAATTCATTCAGAATCTGGAGTAATAATTTCTCCATGATTATTACCCCGATTTACTTTTAGGCTTGTTAGCGAATGAAACTTTAATACCTGCTTCAATAGCCATCTTTTTAATCTGCTCTTTGATCATTTTCTCATGTTGACGTTTGCGACGATCAAGAAGCTTATATCCGGTTGCAATGACATTTTTTATTTCTTCATCGCTCATGCCCTCAAGCTTGCTTGTGAGCATGTTCTCCATTTCAGTGATAGGGGAGGTGATTTCCTGTTCTGTGGATTTGCTTAATAATTCTTTCATGATTTATTATCCTCGAAGGTTATTTCGTCAATACAAAATGAATATTCATAATATTCAGGGTCATTACTCGTGAGATTTCTTTCATTCGTGTGAGCTGCCTTAACAACAGAGATTTCATTGGACTCGATTTTGTTTTTCATTATCTCCAGATTCCATCCTGTAATAGTTATCTTTCCTGTCGAGTAATAAATGTGTATTTGCCTGTTGTTGTTCTCCGGTTCCGATATATGATTCATGCGAAAGTTGGGGAATGCTTTGAGTCCTCCATTACTCATGTAATAAAGAATCATGTTCGTATCTCTATCGTCATAGGCATATTCATAAGTCAGGGTAATGACGTTACTGGGGGTATTATCGTTATCAGCTTTCTGATCTGTAAATTTAAAATAATTAGTCATTATTATTCCTCATGATCTACTCCCCATGTAATGTGATAGTTATGTCGTTGATATTTTCATTATTGATATCTACATCGGATACTTTGTTACGCTTTAGATCAAGGTATAGCTGTCTCAGATTTTTGCCACTGATTATGATTTTTCCAAAGGTAAAATTCAGATCAATATCGCCGGTTTTGTTATCCATGCCGATATGTTGCAAATAGTTATATGTAAAGGCTCGATCTTCATTTTCTGTAACAAATGAAACGTTAGGAATATTTTCCATATCACGAGCGATCTGATGTGTTCCATCGGAGAGAGAATCATTAGATGGCACAGACTGATTATCAATATCCTTATTCAGTCTGTCCTTAAATGAAGGTTTTTGTTCATCTTTCATATGGAGAGTCCCTTATTTTTGGTTGGTTGTTTTACAGTAACCGGATCAGGTTCAGGGTCTCTGAAGGCTCGTAAATAATCATTGGCTGTTCCCTTTAAATGAGACATTGAATATTTGGCATAAGATCTGAGTGCTGCTACATGCATATGGGCATCCATACGATGATTTTTTCCTGTTAATTCAGTGGCACTGATACGCTCATTACTATTTTGTATCTGCTGGCGTAACTCGTCCTTGTCATCGGTAAATAATTCTACAGAATGCTTTCCTCTGGATACGGATACATAGAATTGTTCAGCACTATTTGCTCCGCTGTAATCACTGCTTTGTGCAATAAGAACATGATTAACAGTCTTGCCCTGTGATGCATGAGAAGTAGTTACATAGCCGTAATCATAGTTACCTTTTTTATGATCTAGGACACGACCATTATCGAGTACAATATCTCCTTCCTTATTGATATCTTTTACCTGATAAATAGCTCCATTATTTATACGTCTTTTGTCCTTTGATTTACCGCCTTCGGTGATACGTATACGATCTCCCGATGATAGAGAAATATCGTCACGTTTATAGATATTAAAACGACTCACTAGTGGGTTTGTCTCCTTAAGATTCAAATGCTGCTTATCACCTGCTTCATTTACAATCTGGACACTATCTTTATTTACTTCCGAGACAGTAAATTGTTCGCCCCTTTTAATCCCTTTAGCATTTTGCTGAAAGCGAATCATCTGTCCTTTTTGATAGTTGTGAGTGTCAGAACGTTCCGCTTCTGTAAAATGAAGATTCCTGTAACGTGTTACGGATTTTTCCTTGTCTTTTATTAAACCCTTTTCCTTTAGACTGTCACGTATAGCAGAAGTAACCCTTTTTCCTTCTGCGTGAGTAGGGGATACAGTTAATACAGTTTCACCACTATCAACTATATCGGCATATTTATCCGCAAGCATTTTGTAACGTGTATCAGCATCAGTTTCTTGCGTGATTGCTTCTAGCTTATCGAGCTTGTCAAACCCCTTCATTATCCTTCCTCTGGATATGGAGTTTACAGCTTCTTTATATTTGCCTTTCTGTCTGCGTATATTCTCAAGCATTAAAGGCTCAAGACGTGCCTCTTTCTGTAAAATCCGTAAGGCATCACCTCTATTTACGCTGTTGTGTTGAGAAGTATCACCTATCAGAACGACACGGTTATTATGAGCATGTGCCATTGCATAGAGAGTATGCATATCATCTACACTCATAAGTCCTGCTTCATCTACAATTAATACCGCGTCCTTTGAATTCTTCCAGAGCTTTTCATCTACAAAATAACGTGCCAATGTATGAGCATTCTGCATGGCATCACATTGATAGGCATCACCATCCTTTTTTAAAGTGTCATAGGCTGCGTCGGCAGTTGGAGCCAGAACAACACTATTAGCACCACCTTCCTTAATGCCGTCAATTAATGTTGCTAGAGTAGTGGTTTTACCTGTGCCAGCTTTACCTTCCATAGCCATGATACGATCACGAGAATTCAGCAGATTCTTTATTACCTTTTTTTGTTCCTTGCCTAACTCGAACTCTTTGTCCTCAACATAATCTTTTACTTTACCTATCTGATAATCTTTATTGAGCTTGTCCTGTGATGCATAACCCATCTTTGTGAATTTTATAATTACATTTTCTTCTTCAAGGATTTTTTCTGTAGTAGCCATCTCCCGACCACGTAGCTCGCTACCATTTTTCTCTACTGTGATAAGTTCCTTATGATCACTTACAGCCTGTTCGATTTGTTCAGGATTAACCTGTCCTACACCGTATCGTAATGCAGTTTCTTTAAGGCGGGTGAGGGGGATAACAGATTGTCTCTCAAGCTGATGATTAATTGCATAATCAACACATTGTTCAGCGGTCAGATGCTGAGAATCATCGTCATCATTACCATTATTAGAAAGTAAATTATCGAGTATGGATTTCTCGTGCTTCTCAAGACGATCATTCCAGTTTTCACGGAGTATATCTTTTGTTAATCCCCCGACTTTCTGGCTACGAAGTTTCTGTCCTAAAGCATCTTTTCCTTTGGCTGATATAACATTTTTTTCCTTGGCATAATCTTCTATCTGTTCTGTACGATTAGAAAATTTATCCAGTGTGGATTTATCTATTTCTTCTATCGTCCAGAACTTGCCATCTCTTTCTATATTTAAACCCATATCCGAAAGTGATTTTGCAAGATGAGAATGAAACATTGCCTCGAAGTAGGGTGCATCTCTTTTAATGTTTCCAAACTGTCCAGCTTTCCATTGATCTTCAACATTGTCATGGGTGGCATTCATTACAAAACAATGAGCATGTAAATGGGGATCGGGAGCCATGCTCTCTACAGGTCTTGCTGTAAAATGAACAAACTCCGCATATGCCAGATTACCAGTTTGTCTGTCCTCGCTTTTACCGCCTTTACGTACCCTTGCATACATGTTCTCTTCAATGTTTTCCATAGTGCTATGTACAGCATCTCTGAATACATCAAGTAACCTTTCATCTTGTGAATATTCATAGAGGAGGGAAAGGGCTTTGGGAGCATTGAAAGTCAGGTCATAGCCCGGTCTTCTATTTTCTTTGCTATGAGCAGTTAATCTATCACCTGAAAGGGGATTGATGTTATCAACCATCTGGTTAAATGAATCCTGATCTACTGTGCCTGAAAGACCCAGCATCTTAGCTGCCTTACCACCCCAATTTCCTGCTATTTCTTGACCCTCGCTATAGTAATCGCCCTGAGTCAGTTCAGTGCTGAAATAGTCTTTGGCTTGAGTCGCACTTGTTGATTGATACACACGTAACATGTTGTTTAAATCCCCATCTATCCAACCGAAAGTAGCACATTAAGTATTTCCAATAGATAAACCAGTTAATACAGTCAGACATCTCCCCTTTGCACTGCTCTAAGGTATTTTTATCACAGTGAAGAGGGTTGAAATGATCTTGCCCGCACCTCACAATGCTAGGGAAAGATCATTAAGATCAACCATATGGTTAACTGGTTTATCAAGTAGGTTAAGGCTCCATTTCCTTGTCGTTTTTATGAAAGTCATCTCGATGATAATCATCGAGATCACGACCTACTTCTTTTACTGCCAGAGCTTCTGCTAATTCGGTAGTGAATTTCTCGCTTTTTATTGCTCCTTGAACGGCACCCTGTAAGGAGTCATTGACCATTGATTTAGCATTGTCGATACCTCCATTTACGAAGTTATCAAGACCTGATTTATCAATCATCCGAGCAATTGCTTCACCGACACTATTTGCAATAAGCTCACCAAAGATTGAGTCGTCGTTTAATATTTCACGAATATCCTGTGCGGTTTCATGCGCACGATCTACCGGATATTCAAGACTGTCTAATGTATCTCTATAATTCATAATAATTTCCTCGTTTTATTGTTAAGAATGGCGAGATAAATCTCGCTATTCTTAATTAATTATTTAGGCAGATTCTGCTGTGAATCTTTCCTGTTTTTTATTCATAATATCGTTTAGCTGCTCACGTTGTTTGCCATCACTTGGCAGTCCTGCAATGTAGATTCCTTTGGTTTTTGCTGGAGGATCTCCGGCAAGTGCAGCCTTGATATTCTGAGAAGTGATTTCAGCATCTATATGATCAAGTAATATATTGCGGGTATGTTGAGACTTTACATATTCCTTGAGTGCCATAGCGATAGCGGAAATGATTAACCATGACCCTGTTTGAGGGTTTAATATGATCGAAGTCATTACTCCTGACAGTAATAGAAACAGAGGTTCATAAACCTGCCTTACAAAATATTCTTTCGGGCTTGCATTACTGTCTTTTGCGAAGGGAAGCCTATACAGAAACTTTAATGGATCACCGTCATATCTGGTGTGAAGATCTACATCAATCTTCTTAAATTTACGTAAGAACAATTCACGCAGGAATGACCAGAAGAAGACTATCCACACGACAATAAATATCATGTAATTCGGAATCTTCACTGTTGTATCAAAACCGAACATTGCCGGAATATTTATTATTCCCACTGCAAATATATACAGCCACGTCGTTCCAGCAATATATAGCCAGAGATTAAAATATCTCTCGCCGAATTTTCTTCTGAATATCATTTCTGCTGGTACACAGGATGCTCGCAGAATACTGAATAAAAGATTCTTTATTAGCTGAATGATGGCGATAGTAGAATTTACAGGATTAAACATGAATCCTGACAGATCAACCATATTTACATTGTTTCCACCTTGACTGGGTGGAGCTGATATTGTTGGGTTTTTACTCATTTTATTTTCCTCTTGGGTTATTTAACTGTGCCTGTGATTTAATCCTTAAAATCACATTGCACCTAACGCTATTTCGAGCGACTAAAGATCAAATCTATCCGTAGATTTGTTTTATCAAAACTCACTATCTTTGCTTGAAGTAAGTAACCAGATAGTTATCGCCTGTACTCCAGACTCTTCCAATCTGGTGAATGATTGCTGAAACTATAAATTCGTTTTTTGGTCCTCCTCTAAGTAGTTGTGTGAATTCTGTTGGTTCGATAATATTGCGTTTATGCTCACTGATATTTGCACTCATACTTGCTTCTTTCTCCTGATCAAAAGAGGAGGACGAACTTGTCTGCATCTGCCATGATTCCCCGATAAGTTTTGAAGCCCATTCATTTGTTTTTGTATCGGGTTGAGCGAGGAATATTTTGGTGCTTAAATTACCGAGTAAACTATTGGCTTTAGTCTCGCCATTCTCACCGAGATTTACGTGGTAATTGGGAATATTCTGAGTGAGATAGAAGGTGGCTACACCTGCTGATCTTGCAGTTTGCTGAAACTCCAGATCGTAACTGGATATAAAGAATTGATTTTCGTCAGACCAAATGAATACGGGTCTTGTATTATTATCAAAAGGAACACGTTCCATTGCTTTCTGGAACATTAATTTATATACAGATTGTCCTATTCTCCCAACGTTATCTCTCTTCTTGATTGGAAGATCGAGAATGATAATTGCACCCTGTCTTGCAAGTTCCGGAGGTGCAGCTATTTTATTTTCATCTGTTATAAATAATTTCTTTAGATTTCCTCTGATAAAACTGTCTGCTGTAGTGGTAAACATTGAAACAATAATGCTTCTGGTTTTTTCTGAAAGGTTAGGGAATTCATTAGTCCAGTACAGGAATGCAATATCGAAATCTTCAAAGTGAAGTTCCATATTGTTCTTGTCAGCTTTGTCGTAATTGTCGGAAGCATTACTTAAACATTTAAAGCAATAGCTTGATTCTCTGAACTCTGATGTAGACATTGCAGCTATGGATGTAGGAGCAGTTACTATCAGTCGGTACATATTCTCGACAGTAATCTTCTCACCAGCGCATTTAAGCAGGTCTATTGCATTGGTCTGCATCTGCCTTAAAGCCAG
>Ga0316205_10002240_pt1 | contig 20695 bp, 23 predicted proteins | sample 3monthpyrite_MG_FD_204941 | JGI IMG/M metagenome (GOLD analysis project Ga0316205, IMG submission 204941) | Microbial mat bacterial communities from mineral coupon in-situ incubated in ocean water Damariscotta River, Maine, United States -... | ecosystem: Environmental > Aquatic > Marine >... | reverse complement strand
GCCACTCTGCCTGGCTACGGCGTAAACCTTTTGTCATAATATTCTCCACCTATATTAGTATTGTTATGATGGAGTAGTTTAAAATAATGATTAGGTTTTAACAGGTGGAGTTAGCTAGACGCTTACAATTAACCGAACGAATTAACCGGACACCCAGAATAACAAACAAAATAGAATTTATCTAAGCCTTTGTTTTTACTGACGACTTAACATGGGTGTTTCAAGAAAACCTGGATCTCAATGCCCGCACTTTTTCTTGAGTCAGCCCTTCCATAAAGACTCAGGAACACGATCCGGTCACGGTGAATTCAGGTGATATGGGTACCACTTAATGAACTATAAAATGCTTCATGAGGTGTTCATTTAATAGATTACTAAACATACATGGGAGAAAGGTTTTTTCCCATTTTATAAGCTACAGTCTAAAGATGTGATCTAGTTTGGCAAGGGAGACCCATGGTGTCGGTACCACAAATAAAAAATCCTAATAGTAAGGGGGATTTATTGTTTGCTGATGAGGGTAACAAAGCAAACAAGCGAAAATCGCCCACTTTCTCCACAGGACCGCTTTGGAAGGTTATGGTCATTGATGATGAGGAGTCTGTCCACGATGTGACTAAGATGGTGCTCAATGGTTTTTCGTATAAAGAGCGGGGGCTTGAATTTATCCATGGATATTCGGGTGATGAAGCCTGTAAGCTGGTTAAGCTGCATCCTGATACGGCCATAATACTGCTGGATGTGGTGATGGAAACGGATTCCGCTGGGCTTGATACGGTCAAATATATACGTGAGAAGCTCAATAACAAAACCGTTCGAATTATTCTCCGTACAGGACAGGCTGGACAGGCTCCCGAACATATGGTGGTTCGCTTATATGACATCAATGACTACCTGAATAAAAGCCAGCTAACCTCTCAATATTTAGAAACAGCACTCATCACCTCTCTCAGGTCATATAATGACATTTGTACCATCAGCCAGCTGACAGACAGTAATGACACACTGGAGAGCCTGGTCAAGGTGCGAACCAGGGATTTGTCAGAAGCAAATGGTATGTTACAGCAGCAGATGAGAAAGCAGGCCCTGGCCCATGAGGCCTTGCAAAGGAGTGAGTCCAGGCTGGCTGATGCCCAACGCATTGCGAGCATTGGGCACTATGAGTGGTCTGAGTCCGATGACAATATGATCTGGTCTGAACAAATCTTCCGTATTCTTGGTCTGCCGACTGCATTGGGTTCGCATACGCTGGCAGAATTTCAGGGTTATATCGTTGATGATGACCGGGTTATGGTTACGGAGGTAATGGAAAAAGCCATCCAAAAAGTAGAACCTTATGATATTGAGCATCGCCTGTTACGCGCTTCTGGAAAAATTTGTTATGTACGCCAGCAAGGCGATACTTCTATCGATTCAGAAAGCGGTAATGTGCAAATTGTAGGAACCTTGCAAGATATAACTGAACGGCATGTGGCAGAACTCGAAATGCGCAAGCTTTCAGCGGCGGTTGAGCAAACCGCTGATAGCATTATGATCACCGACCAAAATGGCACTATTGAATATGTAAATCCCGCTGTTACCCAAATGACAGGTTACAGTAAAGATGAGCTAATTGGCCAGAACCCACGAATATTGAAATCAGATAAACAAAGTAATGCTTTTTATCAGCGCATGTGGAAAACAATCCAGAAGGATGAAGTCTTCAACGAAGTAGTGATCAACAGGCACAAAAGTGGTCGCCTTTATTTTGAAGAAAAAACCATAACACCACAGAAAGATATTATGAGTAATATCATCAGTTATATTTCTAGCGGTAAGGATATTACAGAACGAATGGAAGCGCAGGAGCGTTTACACCATCTGGCTCATCACGATGGACTCACAGGACTTCCAAACAGAATACTCTTGCAGGATCGTCTGGATCAGGCAATTTCCCGCGCCCGTTGGCACAAGCGAAAAATTGCCGTATTGTTTTTAGATCTGGATCGCTTCAAAGTCATTAATGACACACTGGGTCATAATATCGGTGACATAATGCTCAAAGAGATGGCATTACGTTTGTCAGATTGTGTGCGTGAGGGTGACACCGTAGCCCGTTTCGGCGGTGATGAGTTCGCGATTATACTGAATGACATCGCCGAAGAAAATGATATTCCTAAAGTACTTAACAGTATCCATAACAGTCTTGTGGAGCCATTCGACTGTGAAGGTCGAGAGTTGTTTGTTACCACCAGTATTGGTATTAGCCTGTTCCCTGATGACGGCGAAAATGGTCAGACATTACTGAAAAAATCTGATGCTGCCATGTATCATGCTAAACGTAAGGGCAGAAATAATTTTCAATTTTATACTATTGATGATGAGCAGCTGGCGATAGAGCGATTGACCCTGGAGTCAAGTTTACGCCGGGCACTGGAAAGAGATGAGTTTGAACTTTATTACCAGCCGCAGCTTAGTCTTTCATCGTGTAAAGTTGATAGCTATGAAGCCCTGTTACGTTGGCTGCATCCAGAACATGGAATGATATCGCCAGACAATTTTATCCCTTTGCTTGAAGACACGGGCATGATCATAGAGGTCGGTGAATGGGTCCTGCATACTGCCTGTACCCAGGAAAAGTCTAACCAGCTAGCAGGTAATGAAGCTAAGAAAGTGGCAGTTAATATATCAATTCATCAATTCAGGCAGAAAGATTTTATCTTGATGGTGGAGCGAACTCTAAAAGATACTGGACTTGATGCGAGGTACCTGGAAATCGAAGTGACTGAAGGTGTACTGATCGATGATATGAAGGAAACTTCAACCAGGCTCGAGGAGCTCCACTGCATGGGGATATCGCTTTCTATCGATGACTTTGGAACGGGTTATTCTTCAATGAATTACCTGAGGCGACTACCCTTTGATATGCTGAAAATTGATCGTTCATTTGTATCAGATGTTATTACCAACAGCGATGACGCAGCCATTGCCGCGGCGATTATCACCCTGGCCCATTCCATTGGTCTGGAGGTAGTTGCTGAAGGAGTCGAAACTATGGAGCAGTTACGTTTTCTCGATAAGCTGGGATGTGATTCAATTCAGGGTTATCTGTGTAGCCCACCCCTGCCTGCAGCAGCATTTAACCAGATGGAGCATGATATATATGAAAACTGGAAAAGTTACTTAAGCCATAGTGAAAAAAACCAACCTTCCCCCTAGCCTTCCTTAAAGGAGATAAATCGTATGAGTCAAGCAAAACAAACTGATGCTAAATTACAGAACAATTCTGTAGCAAACCTGAATATTCCCCTGGAGCGGGATGGGTTTTCTCGCTCATTAATTCGTGAGTTGTCAGGACTTTTAGAAGATATGATTGGTCTTGATGAAGCCTCTGGTTTTATTAGCGTAGTAGGTCAGCGTATGGGCTCTGAAATAGAGTCATATTACAAAGAGGCACTACAGGTTTCTAATCTCAATCAACAACAGATTAACGATGTGTTGCTTGATTTAAAGAGTCGCATTCAGGGTGACTTTTATGTCATCGAGTCTGATGAAAATAAAATTATAATGGGCAATAGAGTTTGCCCGTTTGGTGACAAGGTTAAGGATCGTCCATCGTTGTGTATGATGACCTCAAATGTCTTTGGTACTATTGTTTCTAATAATAATGGTTATGCCAAAGTGGTACTGGATAAAACCATTGCCCTGGGTGATGCGGGCTGTCAAGTTACCATCTTCTTTAAAGCCACCGAGGAGTCAGACCAGTCAGATGGAAGGGAGTACTACCAGGCTGGAGACTGAAAGAATGCTGGAAGAGTATTTTTCTAAAATCACAGATTCATTACCCGAACCCTATCTTCTGCTAACCCCGACTGGTGACATTATTGCCACCAATCTTGCGGCCAGAAAAAAATTTTCTCTGACTAAGAATATGACTACTAACCTGAATCTAAATGCTTTGATGGATGATGATCCAGCAAGGCAGAAACAGTTGTTGCAAATGTGGTCGCGCAGTAAATCTCCATTACCTGGTGGTCTTACGCGAAACAATGGAGATGGTTCATCTGTTAAATATTTATGTAAGGGCAATGCAATTCGACCTGCTCAAAATGATGAGTCGACAACCATTATTTTACAATGTTCCGACAAACAACAATCAACGGCCGTATTCTTAACGTTAAATGAAAAAATTGAGCTACTCAAGCGAGAGATAGCAGAACGGCGTAATGCTGAACAGAAAGTTCTCAGTTTGAATGAAGAGCTGGAGCAAAGGGTAAAGAAGCGAACAGCAGAGTTACAACAGTTAAACTCTGAGCTCAACAATTCGATTGAAGAACTAAAAAATACTCAGGATCAACTCGTTCGCACAGAGCGTCTGGCTTCCCTGGGGAGTATGGTGGCCGGGGTGGCTCATGAAATAAATACTCCCGTCGGGGTTTGTGTTACCGCAGTATCACATCTGGAAAGTCAGGCAGCACACTATAACAAGTTATATGAGTCTGGTAATCTTACTCGTCATGACTTTGAATCTTTACTAAATATAGCCATCGAATCATCAAAAATTATGCATAGTAATCTGGATCGTACTGCTGATCTTGTGCGTAGTTTTAAACAACTGGCGGTAGACCAGACAAGTGATGAGCAGCGCCATATTAATATTAAACATTATCTAGAAGAACTTATGATTAGCCTGAGGCCACTTTTTCGCGGCCTGCACCATCGATTTGAGTTTGTCTGCCCAGATGATATAAATATCGAGAGCCACCCGGGGGCAATTGCTCAGATTTTCAGTAACCTCATAAATAATTCGATAGTTCATGGCTTTGAAGGGATTGAAGAAGGTCTGATTAAAATAGAAATAGAACGTGATAAAGAAAAAATTTTGATTCACTACTGCGACAATGGTTTAGGCGTAACACAAGAAAATTTACAGTATATTTTTGATCCATTTTTCACGACCAGAAGAAATAAGGGAGGAAGTGGCCTTGGAATGAGTATTGTCTATAACCTGGTAACCAATCAACTAAAAGGTAATATTCGTGTAACCAGTGAGCCGCATCAGGGCATACATTTTTATATCAGCCTGCCTTATAATCACCAATCCGAAAAATAATTGTAACAAAAATAATCAGGACTCAAACTAAGGTTTGTTCTTACTGATGACTTAACACAGGTGTCTCAGAAAATTTCACCCATTGCTATTAAAAATAATTACCGGCCTACGCACATTGCATAGGCCAATATGTTATGTCACTAGGGAATACTGGATGGATCAGCAGGTGTATGCAGAGTAATAGTACACTTTGAAGAACCGCTTAACTGAGTTGGATCTGACTGATTAAAATTAAGTGCGCCGTTAAAGCAGATAGACCCCACCATTCCAGCCGCCTTCCCCTTACCCGCTATTTCTTTTAATCCGCCACACCCCAGAATTCGAATCGGGATAATGCCTCCTATAGGATCAAAATCGGGACTCATGATAATTGGTCCCCACATATTAATGGCTCGACCTTCCAGAGGCACGCCCGCACCCGAGGTAAGTACCGCACCGTCTTTTAAATTTATATTACAACTGCCGGTTAAACAGGTGAAGCGAACAACCGGGTCGGCGGGTGTTCCGGAAAAGGTAATTTGCCCATTACTTAAATCTGCGGTTTTTCGCCATGCGGGGGTGTAGTCGGTGATCTCGCCGCTACCGGCAATCCACAGTGGGGCAAAGCCCGGGCCATTAATAGTGTAAACCGGTAAGCCCTGTGGTGTGCTTCCCGTGACCTGCCCGGAAATTTTAAAATCTATTAAATACTCAACCGGTTCATTTTGTGAGTGCCCAAACCCAGCAAAAGCTGAGCTTGAAAAAGCCAGCACCATTGTAGACAGGCTGATTTTCAGCGCATTATTTTTTATCATTATCATTTGTCTCTCCAGTATATTAACCAGGCAATTAAAATGCCTTCCTTTTAATAGACTGTTTTTTCCTGAAACACAAATGATCGGACCTGATACTCTCTACCTTAATCCACAAACGGACCATGCTGATAAATTTCTTCACCACTGGGTTGTCCAAAACAAATCATAAATTCAGTCTGCCCACTGGAAATAAAATCTAATGATTGCGCTTGCTCAATAAAATACGCCTGATCTTTTTTTACTGCCTTTTCATTAACACTTAATTTTCCCTGCATAACATAAACCAGGCCGCGCATATTCGACTTTATTTTGAGATTATACTTTACATTATCCTGCAAAGTAACATGCTGATAAATTACATCGGTATTTAATTTGAGCGGTGAGCCTTCACCCACTAAAATTTTTGCCTGCCCACCGCTAAAGTCATCAACCGGAAATTCATCTGCATTTACCTGCTGATAGGATGGGTTCATTGGTTTCAATTTTTTCGGTAAATTAATCCACAATTGAATGCCATTGCTCTTACCACTCTGCGCCGGCATTTCTGAATGCACCAGACCACTGCCCGCGGTAAATCTCTGCGCACCACCGGCGCGCACAAAGGATTCGTTACCCAGGTTATCTTTATGATTCATACTGCCGTCAAACATATAGGTAATCGCCTCAAAACCACGATGCGGATGATCGGGAAAACCGTGACCTGCACCAATATCAAAATGATCCCACAACACAAATGGGTCGACATTCATAAATCCCATAATTGGAAAAAGACGCTTAACCTCAACACCATCCCCTTCGGGAACAACCGACACATTACGTATTTGTGTTTTCATAAAGCCTCCTGTCGAGTTATTTTAAAACCGGTTTAAATTCATTTCGAAAATTTTTCTGCTCTGTTATGTGATGCATTAAAATTTAATTCTGGTCCTTTCGGTATTAACTGCGTCGGGTTAACACTGGTATGGCTATAATAGTAATGGCGTTTTATATAATTTATATCGACGGTTTCAGCGACACCCGCAATCTGATATAACTCACGCAGATAATTAGACAGATTCGGATAATCATCAATACGTTTTAAATTACATTTAAAGTGCCCAACATATACCGCATCAAAGCGAATTAATGTTGTAAATAAACGCCAGTCTGCTTCAGTTAATGTATCGCCAACAAGATACCGACTTTGGGATAATATTTTTTCAACACTATCCAGCTGATTAAACAGGCGATCAAATGCCTTTTCATAGGCAGCCTGTGATGTTGCAAACCCGCAACGATAGACACCGTTATTTATATTGTCATAAATGGGCTGATTCACTTCATCAATTGCTGCACGTAAATGCGCTGGATAAAAATCAGTTTTCACATCTGTGAATTCATTAAACTCTGAATTCAACATACGAATAATTTCCGATGATTCATTGTTCACAATGGTGTTGAGTTTTTTATCCCATAGAATCGGCACCGTTATTTGTCCGGTAAATTCCTTATCAGCACGGGTATAAATTTCATGGGCAAATTTAAAACCATGCAGGTGATCCACATACTCACCCTGTTCTGAAAATGTCCAGCCATCATCCAGCATTTCTGCTTCTACAACCGACAGACCAATAATATTTTCAAGTTTTTTTAGCTTTCTAAAAATAACGGTTCGGTGTGCCCAGGGACATGCATCGGAAACATATAAATGATAACGATCCGCTTCGGCTTTAAATTCTGAGCTACCATCGGCGGTAATCCAGTTGCGAAAAGTTGATTCCATACGTTTGAATTCACCTTCTTCTATTTCTTTTTCCAGCCAGTCATCAACCAGCTTTCCTTTAATTAACATTCCCATTTTTTTCTCCTGTTAACGTGTTTATTATTAAGTGCATATTTCAATTCTGTTTAAAATAATTCTGACTGAAATGAAAAATGAAGTTCTCAAATCTCCCCCAGCCCCTCTTTGCTAAAGAGGGGAGCAAAAGCCAGGTCTCCCCCTTTAAAAAAGGGGGATTAAGGGGGATTTACCCCCCTGAAATACCCCATTAACACCCGTGAAAACTATACACTTCCCACAGGGTTTTCTTCATTCATAAGCAGAACATATTACTTCATTTTATTATCCACACTAAACACACCCGCACCGTGCACAGACAACAATAAAAAACCACCAGCAATGCTGACATTTTTCATAAACAGAATCATCTGCATCTGATCTGCGAAATTTGAATGAAAAATTATCCCCGCCATCAGTGAAAAACCCGCCAGTGCATAAGCTGCCCACTTCGCTTTAAAACCGACAATCACCATCAGGCCACCAACAAGTTCCAGCGCAATCACCACCGGTAATAAGCCACCCGGCAGGCCGACACTTTCCATATAACCCGCGGTTCCTGCATAACCCTCACCCAGTTTACTGATACCAGCAAGTAAAAAGATATGACCTAATAACACACGTGCCGCTAACTCAATTACATTGTTCATGGTTTTTCTCCAGTTATTTAATTAATGATGAAACCATTATGGAGCAAATAATTAGATATAAAAGCGCATAAGTTAGCCTTTATATATCGAGTAAATAGATATAAACTCTATAAATGAAATCACCAAAAGTTACCCTGGACCAGTGGAGAGCCCTACAGGCCGTTATTGATTACGGTGGGTACGCACAGGCAGCAGAACAGCTACATCGCAGCCAGTCGTCGGTCAGCTACGCAGTCAATCGCCTACAAGATCAACTTGGCCTGAAATTACTGCATATCGAAGGTCGTAAAGCAGTTTTGAGTGAGGCGGGTCAGATTTTGCTGCAACGCTCGCGTCAACTGGTAGCTGATGCCAGCGCCATTGAGCAACAGGCCCAACATCTGCAACAGGGCTGGGAAGCAGAAATCCGCCTGGCAACAGAGGCTGCGTTTCCAACTAAAACCTTAATGATGGCCTTAAAACAGTTTGAAGCGCTCACCCATAAAACCCGTATTCGACTGCAGGAGGTGGTTTTATCCGGTGCGGAAGAAGCCCTGCTGGAAAATACAGCGGACCTTGTTATCACACCTTATATACCCCAGGGATTTTTAGGGGATAAGCTGATTCAGGTTAATTTTGTGGCGGTGGCCCACCCGGATCACCCACTTCATCATATTAACCAACCGTTAACCAGCTATGATTTAAACCGTGAAATTCATGTTATGGTTAGCGACTCGGGGAGCAAAGGGATTGATGCGGGCTGGTTAAGTGACTCGCAACGCTGGGCGGTCAATAGCCTTGAATCTGCCCGAAAAATAATTACCAATGGCCTGGGTTTTGGCTGGTTGCCGGAAAATGAAATTGAGCTACAGTTAAAGAATAACGAGCTAAAAGCCCTGCCCCTGAATGAAGGTGGCCGACACACGGCTGTACTTTATCTGGTTTACACAGATCTAAATCGGGTGGGACCAGCGACAAAACAGCTGGCTGAAATTTTGAAACAGGTTAGTATGCTTGGCACTAACTAATATTTAGGCAGGGCTAATTTAGCTGACAATTTAAGGTGCGATAAGAAGTGAACATGCAGATTATTAATAACATTTACAGCTCGCGACACATCATATTAAACCTCCTCAGCTTAAGTAAACACACATAGAAAATTATCGGTTTAAGTTAATGCACAGAATCATTCTTATCTTTATTTTATTAACACTGAACGCCTGCGCCAATCAAAAAAGTGTAGCGCCCCCTGCACCTATATCAAAAAGTGATTCACCCACGGTAAAAAAACTATACACGCATTTCAATGAATGGCGCGGCGTTAAATATCGCGAAGGGGGAATGTCAAAAAATGGTGTGGACTGCTCGGGCTTTGTACACCTTGCGTACAAACAAAAATTACATAAAAACATACCCCGCACAACCGAGTTGATGTCGGCGGGTGGTAAAGCTATTAATAGAAAAAATTTGCGGGCCGGTGATGTTGTGTTTTTTAAAACTGGCTGGAAAGTCAGGCACGTGGGAATTTACGTAGGTAAGGGCGAATTTATTCATGCCTCAACCAGCCGCGGGGTGACTAAATCTAAATTAAACAATCCCTACTGGGCCGATGCCTACTGGATGTCACGACGCTATTGATAACAGGTAAAGTCGTTAAACAAAACGCTTAAGTCGCTCACCCGTGGCCTTATCTTTTGCCAGCCATATATAAATATCAAAACCAAATTCACCTTGTAGCACTTTATATCTAAAACCATTTTCTAGCAAAATATCATAAAGTGGAAACGGCTGCAGACGGTGCAGCATTTTTATATATTCGCCGCACTGTAAATGAGTCACCTGCTCTATCGCAATTTCAAAGGGCGCAGGTGGCGTTAAGGCATGTACATCTAAAACAATTTCTTTACACATGTCTCTGGCCGTCCAGAGATCTCTGACTATAATATTTACACTTAACGCCCCTGCCAGAAAGAACCGGATAGAGTTTAAGATATGCTCTTTCTACATCGTGAATAAAAATCATATATCCTCCAGAATGAGGATATATTATGCAGAGGTAAATTGCCGCACCTTAACTTTTATCAATTTTTTCTAAAAAATTTTACTCATAACCATTTTTAAAATATTAATCTGGTCGCAAAATTTTTCCTACACCATTGCAAAATCTGCCAACTGATCGCTGTCAATGATCTTAATATCTGCCCCATCCACCGTAATAGTTTCGCTGTTTCTCAGTTGTTTTATAATGCGCGAAAAAGTTTCCGGCTTAATAGACAGGCGCGATGCCAGAATCGATTTGGCCACCGGCAAGTGTAAACAGCCATCGTCTCCCGCAAGCTCCATTAAGTAAGCGGATAATCTTTGACGCCCGGTTTGCACACTTAAATGGTCAATTTCCTGCACCAGCCCGCGAATGCGCTGGCTCATTGTGCCTAACATGATAAGACAGGTTTGCGCATCGTGTTTCAACATTCTTAAAAATTCCGCAGCATTAAAACTAACAACCTGTGCATCACTGAGCGCTGATGCCGATACCGGAAAATTTGGATTTTCTAAAAACATTAAAGCTTCAGCAAAGGTTTCTCCACTATTAACCACCTCAATCACTTTTTCCTGACCATCCGGGGAGATGCGAAATAATTTCACCATGCCGCTTAATACCAGATAAAAACTGCCCACCGAATCCCCCTGGGAAAATAAGACCTGTTCCTTTTGTAATTTATGCAAACTGGAATGCGCCAGAATATTATCTAACTGCTGCCGGTTCAGATCTTTAAACAAATGCGTTTTCTCTACGAACTCTTTATATAAGGCGGTCAACTCTCTCTCCCGGTCACTCTACGAATTTACATTACTATGTGCTTGACAATTATCAATGTCAGAAAGACTATTGCAAGCTCTAATACTCAACACCTACAAACCAGAGGATACTACGCTATGTCCGAAGTATTTACTAAATCTGTGGCACGTAACATCTTTTATGGTGGCAGCGTGTTCTTCTTTTTGCTCTTTCTCGCCCTGACCTTCCAGACGCACGATGCCTGGCCGGAAAGGGATAACCATGAAAATCTAACAGACCAGGTGCGTCACGGCAAACTACTATGGGAAGTCAATAACTGCGTCGGCTGCCACACATTATTAGGTGAAGGTGCTTACTTTGCGCCGGAACTGGGTAATGTTTACCAGCGCTATGGCAACAGCACCGAGGCCATTAAAGCCTTTATTAGCAGTCGACCGAAAGAAGGTGTAGCGGGTCGACGCAGTATGCCCCAGTTTAATTTTAATGAAGAAGAACTGGAAGCCATCGCACAATTTTTGAAATATGCATCAGAAATTGACACTAATAACTGGCCACCGAATATTCAAGGTTAAGGGGTACTCACATGAAGTATGAATCACAATCTGTTGCAAAACTGTATTTTATTGCGGCTATCGGCTTATTTGTCGGGCAAATTTTATTCGGCCTGATTCTGGGCCTACAATATGTCATGGGGGATTTCCTGTTCCCTGAAATTCCTTTTAACGTTGCCCGTATGGTACACACCAACCTGTTAATTGTGTGGCTACTATTCGGCTTTATGGGTGCAGCCTATTTTCTGGTGCCGGAAGAAGCCGAAACTGAACTGCACAGTCCATTTCTTGCAAAACTGATGTTCTGGGTATTTTTAGTTGCAGGTTCTTTAACCATTGTCGGCTATCTTGCCGTACCCTATGCCACCCTCGCACAAATAACCGGTAATGATTTACTACCCACCATGGGCCGCGAGTTTTTGGAACAACCAACTATAACCAAAATAGGTATTGTCATTGTCGCACTGTCGTTCTTATACAACATTGCTTTCACCGTTCTTAAGGGGCGTAAAACTGTTATCACCATGGTGCTGTTGCTTGGCCTTGCGGGTCTCGCGCTGTTCTTCCTTTTCTCATTTTATAATCCGGATAATCTGGTTAAAGACAAATTTTACTGGTGGTGGGTTGTACACCTTTGGGTAGAAGGTGTCTGGGAATTAATTCTGGGTTCAATACTCGCCTTCGTATTAATAAAAACCACCGGCGTCGACCGTGAGATTATTGAAAAATGGTTGTACGTAATTATTGCGATGACCTTAATCACCGGCATCATTGGAACCGGCCACCATTATTTCTGGATTGGTGCCCCGGAATACTGGTTATGGTGGGGTTCAGTTTTCTCCGCACTAGAACCTATCCCCTTCTTTATGATGACCGTATTTGCCTTCAATATGGTTAACAAGCGGCGCATCAATCACCCCAACCAGCCAGCGATTTTATGGGCACTGGGCACCGCAGTTATGGCGTTTCTTGGTGCTGGCGTATGGGGCTTTATGCACACCCTGGCACCGATTAACTACTACACTCATGGCACACAAATTACCGCTGCACACGGACACATGGCTTTCTATGGTGCATATGCCATGATTGTTATGGCCATTATTTCCTATGCCATGCCATTGCTTCGTGGACGCAAGGCCTGCAACAGTGCTGCCTCACAGGTGGTTGAAATGTGGTCGTTCTGGTTAATGACGGTATCCATGGTATTCATTACCCTGTTCCTCACCGGTGCGGGTATTTTACAGGTTTACCTGCAACGTTACTCAGATGACCCTTTGCCATTTATGGTCGTGCAGGAAAAAGTAGAAGTTTTCTACTGGATGCGTGAACTTGCTGGGCTGGTCTTCCTGATAGGCTTACTGCTTTATATTTATAGTTTCTTTGTTGGGGGAGAAGAAAAAACGGTAGAACAAAAAGCATAGTAAGATCTGTCATCAACTCGAACAATGATCGTCAACGAAAAAATGCAGGGGCTCGAATATTATTCACACCCCTGCATTTTTCCAAATGACTTCACGTTCGTAGCTTTTCCCGCATCAGAGGTTATACGTATTTAAAACATTGATATGAATTTGAACCGGTAAAAGTCAGAAAAATAAAAACACGTGAAATAAAAACCAGCAACAATCTATAGGCTTTAATCAGTATTTCATTTATATTTTTAAGAGGACAACGTTATGACAAAAGCCGCCACATCTATAAATGTACCTGATGAAATACCTTTCTATCAACCCACGGGTAATGAGATGGAGTTGTTTGAGTATGCCTGGAAAAACAAATTACCCCTGCTAATAAAAGGCCCCACCGGTTGTGGAAAAACCCGCTTTATTCAACACATGGCGGCAAAAATGCAACAGCCACTTTACACCGTTGCCTGCCATGACGATTTAACCAGTGCAGATTTAACCGGCCGCCACCTGATCAGTGAAACCGGTACCTACTGGAATGATGGACCACTAACACGCGCGGTTCGTGAAGGTGCAATCTGCTATCTGGACGAAGTGGTTGAAGCCCGTAAAGATACCACGGTTGTTCTACACCCCCTCACCGATGACCGCCGCATTTTACCCCTGGATAGGACCGGTGAAATATTACATGCACCAGATAGCTTCATGTTAATTGTTTCTTACAACCCGGGTTATCAAAATTTATTAAAAGGTATGAAGCCTTCTACCCGACAACGCTTTGTTGCCATTAGTTTCAATTACCCAAATGCCAGTCTGGAAACACAAATCATTATTAATGAAACTGGCATAGCAAGAGAACTCGCAGAAAAACTCGTCGACATTGGTAGCGCTCTACGCTCATTAAAAGATCACGATTTAGACGAGGCAGCATCAACCCGCCTGCTGATTTATTGCGCAACCCTGGTAAACGATGGTTTTCCATTTAGAGATGCCTGCACTGCCGCAATAATAGAACCGTTAACTGATGATGAAGACACACTTCAGGCATTGCACGATATTGTTGATGCGTTTGTTGAGAAGAACGATTAATAAATTTGTGGATACGCTCAGTGATTTTATAAGCCCCATAAATTTAAAACACAAACTATGCTAGCGCCAAACACTAAAACTCAACGCCTTCGAAACCTGGGACAAATAGCGTTCTTCACCCTGTTTGTAATAACCCCTGTGCTGGATATTTTTCGTTTAGATTTAATTGAGGGGCATTTTATTTTACTTGGCTTTAACTGGACACTGGGTTTAAGCGAATGGCAACAAGGCAACGCCACAGCGGCACAGGCCTCACTCAATATTTTACTGCGGGTTTTTCTACCCCTGCTTGCACTCGCCGGAGCTTTTATAATTAGCAGTTATTACTGGGGGCGCTTGTACTGCGGTTGGTTATGCCCCCATTACACCGTAGTGGAAATCGTTAACAGTTTAATGACCCGTGCCATCGGTAAACCCTCTTTGTGGGAAAAGAAAAAACTCCCCGAACTACAGGCAGATGGCTCTATACACAAACCCGAAAAAATTTATAAAGTGATTACCACTTTAGCCATTGTCGGATTTGCCTTTTTATGGGCAGTGAGTTTTTTAACATATTTACTACCACCGAAAATTATTTATTATAATTTATTTACCCTGCAACTCAGTTTTAATCAAGCACTCTTTATTAGTGTAGCCACTATTTTATTGACCATTGAGTTTAGTCTTGCTCGGCATTTCTTCTGCCGCTTTGCTTGTGCTGTGGGGTTATTTCAAAGCTTATCCTGGATGAGTAACCACCATGCACGGAGTATTCAGTTTGAAACCTCAAGAGCCTCCGAGTGCAAAGACTGTAATGAAGCCTGTGACAATGTTTGCCCCATGCGCCTTAAAAGTCGCACCAGTAAACGCAAAAAATTTACCTGTACTACCTGCCTGGCCTGTGTGTCCGCGTGCGAACAGGTGAAAAATGGTGACTCTTTACTGAGCTGGGAAAAACCCGATGCAAATGCTCGCAGCACCACTCCGGTTATTGTTCCGCTAAAAACAAGGAGGAATAAGTAATGGAAGAACAGGTAGGTGAACTCTGGCACAAACTGCTCTACAAAGTCACCGATCAGAGTTACCCGCAATCAAAAGTAATGTTAAGCGAAATTAAGGGTCGCTTACTGATTTATTTAAGGGCTTTAAATAAAGACAATGGCCTTTCAATCGAACTGGCGGACAAACGCAAACATGTCCGGCAACGAAACTGGGTTCAAAAAATGGCGGGCAACCACCGTTATATTACCGCATGTTGGCGAGATCAGAGCACACTCTATCTGCCCGCAGAGATTGCCATTTATAAAGATCCGCAATTAAATAAAGACCTTTATTTCTGGCTGGCAGGTTTAAGCTCGCAAATTTCCGAAGAACAACTTAGGCAGGTTGACAGCTGGATCAGTTACAATCAGGTTTTAACTTGCGAAACTTTGCAACAACACCCCGGATTAAAAACAAAATATCAGCGCCTGGTTAATGCACATATTAAAATCCGCCCACAGCTGGAAACATTACAGGATAACGATCTGCTTGCGGAAAAAATAATTCGTAATGCCTTGCTCAAACCGCAAATCAAACAACAACTCCCACAAACAAAATTTGAGCCTGCACATATTCCCCTGTGGCTTTATCAACCACCGAAGCAAAATATAAAATCAATTAAACGCGATCAGGCGAATAATAATCAGCACAGTAAAAACCAGAAAGAAATAAAAGATATGGTCCGGAAAAAAGCCCGCGAGGTTGAATCCAGCGAAGAAACCACCGGTTTGATTACAGTGAGGATGGAAAATATTTTTGCCTGGGGAGAACATGCCGCGGTTGATCGCTCACTGGATGATGAAGATGATCTGGACAACGCTGAAGACGCTGCCCGGGAAATGGATGAAATAGCCATAACTAGTAATCAACGCAGCGCCACTTCACATTTAAAGTTTGACTTAGATCTGCCCTGCGCCGCTGAAGATGACATTGCTATTAGCGATGGAATATTATTACCCGAATGGAACTATAAAAAGTCCGAGCTGGTAAAAGATCATTGCCGGGTGATGGAGCTACATATAAAAACGCCGGGCAGTAACGAACTGGCTCCTCATTTAATACAAACTGCAAAAAAACTCAAAAACCAGTTTCAGGCTTTAACCCCCGCCCGACACTGGAGCAAAGGCCAGCAGGATGGACAGGAAATAGATGTGGAACGCTGGCTACGTTTTGCCAGCGACAAAAAAGCCGGTGCTGCATCCGCCGATCAGTTATATAAAGAAATGCGCAGCGGCAACCGCGACATGTGCTGCACTCTGCTCGCGGATTTATCCCTGTCAACCGATACCTGGCTGAATAATGATTTTCGGGTAATTGATGTTATCAGAGACACACTGCTGCTTTTCGGTGAAAGCCTGCAGTACACTGGCGATACTTTTTCCATGTGCGGTTTTTCATCACGTAGACGTGACCCGATACGTATTCATCAATTGAAAAAATTTAATGAAAAATACAGCGGCTTAACTCGGGGCAGAATTAACGCAATTAAACCCGGTTATTACACTCGCCTTGGCGCAGCCATACGCTACAGCACACAAAAACTTGCCAAACAAACCCAAAATAATCGCCTGTTATTAATTTTAACCGATGGAAAACCCAATGACCTGGACCAGTACGAAGGACGCTATGGTGTTGAAGATACTCGCCAGGCCATACTCGAAGCCAGACGCCTGGGACTACATCCCTTTTGTGTAACCATCGATTTAAAAGGTAATGAATACCTGCCGTATTTATTTGGCAGCAATAGTTATGTAGTCATTAAAAACCCAATAGAACTACCCCGAAGACTGCCGTTATTATATGCGCAATTAACCCGTCATTAAAATATTGATGTGATTATGAAATGAAAAATTTTATAAAACAGTGTAATAAGCTATGAAAAAAATCTGGCTCTATATTTCCATCCTGCCGAGCTTGATGACATTTATCGGCTTGACACTAGTTTACATCGCTAATGTATTTACATGGGGTAGCGAAATTAATGTTCCGACCCCTATGTTACTGGCACTATTCTTTGCTGAAATTACCATGGTCATTTCCGCACTGGGCATAGTGGCATTTATTAAATCCACACCAAAAACAACGGCTGTTAAATGGCTTGGATTATTGAATACAATACTGCTGATTAGTGCCTGTGTTATTGGTTATAATATTTTTATGATTTTGTAATCGCAGTTTTTTTCATAACCACTAGTAATTTTTAATGTATTAAAAATAACCGTAATAAAGCTCTTAAGAAAATAAATATACAGGATACAGCATGCAAATAATAAGCGAACAACAAATCCAGCAGGCCTCCATCAATTCAATGGCGTCTATTTTGAATATGACATTCTTACCGGGTGTAGCGTTTGTTTATTTGCTGTATAAACTAATTAAATCCGATAAAAACACTATAGACCATTACCATGCACGTTTTGCCATTGTTCTCAACCTGGCTGCCGCCCTGTCACTAATTATCGTTAGTGGCCTGATGTTACTTTTAGGCGGCTTTGACTCCGCCTGGACATGGGTTTATGTAATCACCTATTTCACCATGGTACACACTGGATTTATTATCATTGCAGTTTGGACAATGATCAGGGCCTGGTCAGGTCAGAGAGTTTGGGGCATAGATCAGGGACAAAAAAATTGATATAGATTTTATGATTATCTCTTATTCCACCGTAGAAATTCATTAACAATGATTAAATTAATCACCACCTATAAAATAGATCTACCTGCACTGTACTTCATTTAATTGTATACCCCAAGCCTAAAAAACCAGAATCATTTTCACAATGAAACAAACTCCATTGTTAAACCCTCAATATAATTTATCTGAAAAGTGATATTAAGCAAGTTTTTATAAGCAATTTTATGCTGCATATTTCGATAGGATAAACCGTCGCATCATTATTTAATAAAATACTATTTTTGTGATAGGAATCCATCAATTGATTATTACAACTACATATAATTGCTGCATTCCATCATTAGCAACAGGCGATAATGCTTACAAATCATGGAATATAACTTAATATTTTAACTACAGGAAATTAATATGAAAAACGTAATCAATGCGTGTGTTATTGTTGCTTCTTTAGCTGGTGCTAGCCAGGTTTTTGCTAAAAATGATATTTACAATATGGTAGGCACCTGGAAGTGGGAAGGCTTTACAATTAAGGTAAATAAGTGCGAAGCGACACAGGTTTGTGCTGAAGTTCTCACCGGGCCAAAGAATGTTGGCTTACAGATGATAAAATCTAAACTTACTTTATCGGGTGATAATTTTATGGGCAAAATAGCCCATCCACAAACCGGTGACACTTACAACTCCAAACTAAGCATGGCCGATATAAACACCTGGCACATTGATGGCTGCACAGATAACAATGTTTGTGCTAGCGGCGATTTTACGCGTATTAAATAATTGCCCAAATTTTATAATTATTAGCATGTTCATAAAAAATGCCCGAATATAATATTCGGGCATTTTTAAATCTCTTCCTTATTTTTTTATTAACTTCCCTGTATTAAATCACTTAAACCACTCAAGCTCTAAGATTTAACTGGATCATTGAGTCCGCCAATCGTTTTTAATATAAACCCTGTAACCAGAAATACCAGGCCAATCTGCCAGAAGCTTACCAGAATAAATTCAAACTTACTTGAATCTCCAAAGTTAATGGTTGGCGGCATGCTCAATAAATAGCCAGCCAGTTGTGCTCCAAGAAAAAAAACTGAAGCCATTAAAACAATTATTCCAGACCATGATATTAATTTTTTGTTCTTATGTTTAAAGGCAATATTTGAAATTATAAAAACAAATCCCATTAATGCTATTGCAACGCTAAACCACATAAACGGCTTCATAGCCGGCATCATCATCACCATAATATCAATCATTGTATTTTTCATTATATCTCACCTATATTATTATTAGTTGATAATAACGCATAACTTTTATGACGGTTAATTTGAACTTATAATAATTGAATCGGATCACAGTATTGGTAATTAAAATTTTTAGCTATCAAACCACTCTGCTCACCTGTCATATATTTTTTATTGTTGACAGAATAGAGGCATAATTCAATGCTAAATGCAAAACGATGATAATTTTCTTTTAATTAACTGCAGCTGGATATATTATTCAATAACCCTGAAACTGTAAGTTATGGAGATGCATATATTTATCGTCACCAATGTAGGAGATAACCGCTTAGATATAGAAATGAGTGGCAAACTAAATTCTGACTCAATGAAAATCGCCCTGGATGAACTTGTTGAAAAATCTAAATCTATTAAAAATGGCAAAATGTTGTACACCATTATTGATTACCAGCTCCCTACCATCAGCGCAATTGCTATAGAACTTTCACGGCTGCCCTCTATGATGGGTCTAATTTCAAAGTTTAATCGTGCAGCAGTATTAACTGACAAATGCTGGCTACAGAAAATAAGTGAATTTAAGGGTGCTTTATCACCAAATTTAAAAATTAAAGCGTTTAATTTAGATCAGAAAAATGAAGCCGAGGCATGGCTAGACAAATGATTTGATGTTAAACATTATTACAACTAATACTCATTTCATAATCTCACTATGAAGAACAATGACCCATCAGCCATTTTCGATGAAAATAATGCTGATTCATATGATGCGAATAGATCTAAATTAGCAGCGATAATAGACAGTCTTCACCTGTGCCTTCGATCAATACTGTCCAGCCTTCCTGATGATGCAAATATATTATGCGTAGGTGCCGGCACCGGTGCTGAATTAATCAATTTGGCTAATGCCTTTCCTGGTTGGAAATTCAGTGTTGTAGAGCCATCACCTCAAATGTTGAGCCACTGCCGTCAGCAAGCTGAAAAAAATCGGATATTATCTCGCTGCACCTTCCATGGGGGTTATCTCGATTCTTTTTCGAGTAATGATCTTCATGACGCTGCGACCAGTATTTTAGTTTCTCATTTCATTATTGACGAAACTGAAAGAATCAATTTTTTTACTAAAATTGCGAGCTTCATTAAGCCCAATGGTTATCTGGTCAATGCTGATTTATCTGCGAATACATCAGATGAAAAATATAATGACCTTATTGACGTCTGGGTTAATTTACATAATTATGCCGGTATTCCTGCAAATATTGAATCTTTTGAGCGTAAGGTTGCTGTAGTTTCACAGGAAAAAATTGAGTCGATTTTATCATCCAGCGGATTCGAAAAACCGGTGCTATTTTTTCAGGCTATATTTATAAAAGCCTGGTATTCTAGAGTTAACAAAACATAATATAGAAATAACGGAACTTGACCCGATAAAACGGACACTCGTCATTCTACTCTGTACACGTTTCAAATTCCATAGGTGACACATAACCTAAGCTCGAGTGTAACCGCTTAGGGTTGTAAAATAGGTTGATGTAGGCAACCACATCCTTCCTCACTTGTTTTATTGTCGTATGTATTTTTCCTTTAAGATATTCACCTTTTAGTTTTTGGAAGAATGATTCCAT
>Ga0316205_10002239_pt1 | contig 20696 bp, 22 predicted proteins | sample 3monthpyrite_MG_FD_204941 | JGI IMG/M metagenome (GOLD analysis project Ga0316205, IMG submission 204941) | Microbial mat bacterial communities from mineral coupon in-situ incubated in ocean water Damariscotta River, Maine, United States -... | ecosystem: Environmental > Aquatic > Marine >... | reverse complement strand
GATATTCAGGCTGTGGGCATTAAAACTCGATAAGCAGCACACTGTTAAACCAGTGCGCAAAAGAGCTTTTATTTTTTTTCTGTTTTGGAACATGAATAACGTAATTGTTTTTTAACTTGTCTGGAAGTGTACACCAATTATTGACGCTGCCAGAGAGTAGTAGCCAGCCAACCCCATCCCACTTAAATATTTGTGGCAATAAAAAACGGGCCGTAGCCCGTTTCTTATTGTTGTTTGATACGTCCTTACGATTTTGTCTGCAACTTCTCTTTGATACGAGCAGACTTACCTTGACGCTCACGCAAGTAGTACAACTTGGCGCGACGCACTTTACCGCGACGCTTTACTTCAACCGAATCAATGCTTGGGCTGAAAGACTGGAAAACGCGCTCAACGCCTTCGCCATGTGAAATTTTACGAACAGTGAATGAAGAGTTCAGACCACGATTCTTTTTCGCGATAACCACACCTTCATAGGCCTGCAAACGCTCAGTTTTGCCTTCCTTCACCTTAACTTTAACCACAACAGTGTCGCCAGCGCTGAAATCTGGCAATTCGCGGCCCATTTGTTCTGTTTCTAACTGCTTAATGATGTTGCTCACGGTAAAACCCTCAATTCTCAAGGCGCGGAATTATACATGCTGAATCCAGCCGAAGCCACCTAAAAATGGTGTTTTCCTATCGATTTCAGGCTATTAACTAGAAAAGCCTCAGGAGAGCATCTTTCTAGAGGCCTTCTACTTCATACTCACGGATAAACTCATCCAGGAGCTGTTGTTGCTCCATGCTCAATTCCAGTTGCTCCAGTAAATCAGGGCGGCGCAACCAGGTACGTCCCAGGGACTGTTTCTCACGCCAACGGTTGATGGCCGCGTGATCGCCGCTTAGCAGGATATCAGGCACAGGGATGCCATCAACTTCCTCGGGCCTTGTGTAATGGGGGTGATCCAGGAGCCCAGATACGAAGGAATCTTGCTCGGCAGAGAGTTCATGGCCAAGGGCCTCTGGCAGCAGGCGTGTCATGCCATCAATACAGACCATCGCCGCCAACTCACCACCACTGAGGACATAATCGCCAATCGACCATTCCTCATCGACTTCGGCACTGATCAGGCGTTCATCGACTCCTTCATAACGGCCACAAACCAAGACAATGCGCTGATTGCCAGCCATTTCCTTCATAGCCTTTTGATCCAGTTTGCGTCCTTGAGGAGAGAGGTACACCACCCGTGCCGGCTTATCAGTGCTGTTACGGGCCTGGCGGATGGCTTCTCGCAGTGGTTTCATCATCAGCACCATGCCGGGACCGCCACCATAAGGTCGGTCATCCACCGTGTTATGAGTGTCATCACTGTAATCGCGGGGATTCCAGAAACCCAGTTCCACGATGCCACGATTAATCGCCCGACCGGTGATACCGTAATCGGTCAGTACCTTAAACATCTCCGGAAAGAGCGTGACTACATCAATCTGCATAAAAACTTACCTACTCGTATTACCTAATCTTCATCTTCTTTGAGCCATTCCCAGTCTACGACCATTTTGCCGTTTTCGAGCTCTACCTTAACAATATAGTGGCCAACAACATAAGGTATCAATATCTCATTCTCGCCATTTTTGATGACCAGCACGTCATTGGCGCCAGTTGCCATCAATTCCTTGATCTCGCCCAGTTGCACGCCCTGTAGATTCTCAACCTGTAAGCCAACCAAGTCAGACCAGTAGTATTCGCCTTCATCAGTCTCAGGCAATTGCGAGCGATCCACGGCAATCGTGCACCCCACCAGGCTGGCCGCGAGATCGCGATCATCACAACCCTCTAAATGCGCAATTAGTCCCTTACTATGCCGCTGTCCTTGTTCTAGCTCATAACGGCACCATTGTCCGTCTATTTGCAGATACCAGGGGGAATAATCCAGGATATTGGTGAGGGGCTCGGTCTCGGAACGGACTTTGACCCATCCCTTAACGCCAAAAACCCCAGCCACTTTACCGAGGATCACGGGGTGACTGGGGTTTGAATTCATATAAAAAGCGGGACTGGGGTCAGGCCGCCTCTTTCATTAATTTGCCAACACGATCAGAAGTCTGTGCGCCCTGGCTTATCCAGTACTTTACGCGCTCATCATTGATATTCAGGCGAACTTCCTGGCCTTTAGCCATTGGGTTAAAAAAGCCTACGCGCTCAATATAACGTCCATCGCGGCGGTTACGGCTGTCGGTGACGACAATGTGATAGAAAGGCTTCTTCTTAGCCCCTCCACGTGATAATCGAATAGTTACCATATGTACTCTCTATGTTCTGTATCAATACGGAGCCTTGAAATTACTGGAAAATCCATAGGCTGTCCGGGAAACGGCGCATTGTACTGAAATTGACGGAAAAGTGAAGTGCTGATGGGCATTTAGAGGCGAAAATACTCAAAAATCCCCTTTTACCCGAGTCAGTCCTAAAAACCGGGAGGCATCCCTCCAGGAGGCATCCCGCCGGGCGGCATTCCACCTTTAAATTGCTTCATCATCTTGGCCATACCGCCTTTTTTCATCTTCTTCATCATCTTTTGCATTTGCTTGAACTGCTTGAGCAAACGATTGATATCCTGAATCTGGGTACCCGACCCCGCCGCGATGCGTCGCTTACGTGAGCCATTGATCACGTCAGGAAAACGGCGCTCTTTAGGCGTCATGGAGTTGATTATCGCTTCAAGACGAGTGATGTGCTTATCATCGACCTGGTTCATGGCCTGTTGAGGCATACCGCCCATCCCCGGCATCTTGTCGAGCAAGCCCGCCATGCCACCCATTTTCTTGACCTGCGCGAACTGGTCGCGGAAGTCTTCCAGATCAAAACCCTTTCCCTTTTGGAATTTCTTCGCCAGCTTTTCAGCCTTTTCGACGTCGATCTTCTCCTGGACCTCTTCCACCAAACTGACTACATCACCCATGCCGAGGATACGCGAAGCGATACGATCCGGATGGAAGGCCTCCAGGGCATCACTCTTCTCACCGACGCCCATGAATTTAATCGGTTTGCCGGTAATCGCCCTCACCGAGAGAGCCGCACCGCCACGAGCATCACCGTCGGTTTTGGTCAGGATCACACCGGTCAGTGGCAGGGCATCATCAAAGGCCTTGGCGGTATTAGCCGCATCCTGACCGGTCATGCTATCGACCACAAACAGAGTCTCAACGGGCTTCACGCTGGCATGCAGGGCCTTAATCTCTCCCATCATCTCTTCGTCAACATGCAAGCGACCCGCAGTATCGATAATGAGTACATCCTGGTTTTTAACCTTGGCCTCTTTGTAGGCCGCCTTAGCTATTTTCTCTGGTTTTTGTTTGATGTCACTGGGGAAGAAACTGGCACCGACTTGCTCAGCCACGGTCTTCAACTGTTCGATCGCGGCGGGTCGATAAACGTCGCAACTCACCACCATCACGGATTTTTTCTCTTTCTTTTGTAGCCAGTTTGCCAGCTTACCGACGGTGGTCGTTTTACCCGCACCTTGTAAGCCAGCCATCATGATCACTGCCGGTGGAGTCGTGGATAGATCCAGGCTGTCATTGGACTCACCCATCAGTTGCGTCAACTGATCGTTAACGACCTTAATAAAGGCCTGGCCCGGATTGAGGCTCTTCAGCACGGTTTCACCGACTGCCTTCTCGCGTACCTCATCAATAAATTGTTTAACAACCGGTAAGGCCACATCCGCCTCAAGTAAGGCCATGCGAACATCGCGCAAGGTATCTTTGATATTGTCTTCAGTAAGACGGCCTATACCGCGAAGATTACGGACGGTTTGGCCAAGGCGATCAGTTAATCCATCAAACATCGTTATTCACTACAGCAATTAAAGAGACTCAATTATAACGCACTCAGCCAAATAGGCACGGCTGTATAAGACGCTGGCAGGATGATCTCACTTTGGGAAAATGTTGGAGACTTCAGGGCTAAAATGTGATTTTAGCGCCGCCAGATAGAGAGTGAATGTCATGGGTAGTGATCGCCTGCTCACACTCGGACAAAATCTGTCCCTCTGAACCCGGCTTGTTATGGCTGATATAAACTTTTGGCTTATGCTTGAGCTTGGCCAAATCGTCGGCCAGTAAATCTGCACAATAGTGTCCTGCCCGGCGACATAGATCGACATCAGCATTGGTAAAGGCCGTCTCTACAATGAGGACATCTAGCTTGTCCTGCTGATTAAGGCTATCCCAAAACGAATCATTGCTGGTGGTATCGCCACTGAAAGCAAAGACACCCGAGGCATTCTCAACCCGATAACCCACACCGGGGACCACGTGATTGACTGTAATCATCTGCAAATGGCGATCATTGAAAGTATAAATCTCTCCCGGTTTCATCACTTCAAACGTCATCACTGGATTTTCTGCTGTGGGTAGCTTGGAAAAATCTGGCCAGATGACGTTGTTGAAGATGTGCTTTTTAAGCGCATCGATGGTTACGGCCTGAGCATGGATGGTTATTGGTTCTTTAATCTGATCGAATAGCGTATCGACCAGCAAGGGTATGCAGGCTATATGATCTAGATGAGAATGGGTGAGGAAAATATGGCGAATATTCAACATCTCTTCCATGCTGAGATCACCGACGCCCGTGCCCGCATCGATCAGAATGTCCTGATCAATGAGCAAAGTCGTGGTCCGCAGGTCTACGCCTACACCACCACTACATCCTAGTATCTTTAATTCCATCGTTATATGTCATTCCGTGCTTGAAAATGCACCACTCACTAAAAATCAGGATCATGCCATAGTCAGAGTAAAACAGAATGCGTCAGGGGTCACAAGCCACCAGCAATGCACTCTCTAGCCGCCGCCACCTCTTGAGCATCAAAATACCCGCATTTGTGGGTTTTCTACTCATTTATGGGTTACGTGCCTATCTGGCTTAATCATCGGCCAGTAACTCCATGACCTTAAAAGTTTTTAGCCAAACCGGGACAGGATAGCTCAATAAGCTCTTTTTAAAAACAGCGAGTTAGGCCACAATAGCGGCCATGTTAGAAAACCTGCTCGCAACCCTTGTTATTTTCCTCTACATCTTGCTAACAATATTGTTTGTTTATAGGTTAGCAACTGGTGGCAAAGGGATGGAAAAAGTTCGCCTGCTGCTGCTTGCCAACGGTGTATTAGTTCTCCATGCCTACTTACTTTATATAAACTTATTATCCGGTCCTGCACTTGATATCAGCTTTTTTAGCGTCTTTTCGCTAATTGCCTGGGTCATTACCCTGATGTTGATCAGCTTCGCCTGGCAGGAACCAATTGAGAACCTGGCGATTGGTGTATTGCCTGTTGCGGCACTGGCGGTTTTACTAAGGCTCGTCAATGAAAACGTAACCTTGCTATCACAAGACCTCTCATTTGTACTTGAAGTACACATTATCACGTCTCTGATCGCATATAGCTTACTCAGCATAGCGGCATTACAGTCGATTATGCTTTATGTACAGGATGCACATTTACATAAGAAACATGCGGCTGGTTTTATTCGTGCCCTGCCGCCTCTGGAGACGATGGAAAAACTGCTATTCCGCATGATTGGCGTGGGCTTTATTGTCCTGTGCATCTCCCTAGGAACTGGCTTCTTTTTCATTGAAGACCTGATCTCGCAACACAAGACCGTGCTTTCCATCGGTGCCTGGTTGTTATTTGCGGTATTGCTCTGGGGCCGCTGGAAGTTCGGTTGGCGCGGTCGTACAGCGATACGCTGGACGTTAACGGGCTTTATATTCTTGCTGTTGGCCTATTTTGGTAGCAAATTCGTCCTGGAAATTATTCTAAACAAGCAATAATCATACAATTAACCCGATCATATATTGACCTGTTGGCTGGCGATCCCTTGACGATTCCCAATTAGCTAGTTACTAATATATGTACATGCCCTATTAAGGACCCCTTTTTTGGAAGATTTCCCGTTTAGTATTCTGTTTGGCACCCTGGCCTTTCTTATCGTTGTCTCTGCCTTTTTCTCGGGTTCTGAAACAGGACTAATGAGCCTGAATCGCTATCGGCTTCGTCATCTGGCAGAACAGAATAAAAAAGGGGCCAAAACAGCCATGCGGCTTTTGTCCCGTCCAGAGCGGCTCATTGGCGTTATTTTGCTGGGTAATAACTTCGTCAACATCCTGGCCGCCTCGATTGCCAGTGTCATCGGTTTCCATTTTTATGGTGAAACCGGGGTCATGATCGCCTCGATTTTACTGACCATCGTGATTCTTATTTTTTCAGAGGTTACCCCTAAGACGCTGGCTGCCCTCAACCCAGAGCGCTTTGCCTTACCTGCTTCATATGTATTAGAGCCCTTGCTAAAAATCCTGTACCCGATTGTCTGGCTAACCAACCTGGCAGCAAGCGGTATCTTCCGCCTACTAGGACTCAGTAAGGCCGAGGTCTCACAGTATGATATGTCAGCTGAAGAGCTACGCATCATCGTCAATGAAGCCGGTACCGTGATCCCGCAACGCCACCAGCAAATGCTGCTAAACCTGCTGGATCTGGAGAAGGTAACGGTTGAAGACATTATGGTGCCCCGTAATGAGATCACAGGCATTGATATCGATGATGATTGGGAAAAGATTTCCAAGGACTTGCGTACCAGCCAACATACCAAGTTGCCGGTTTACCAGGGAGACATTGATCAGATTATTGGTTTCCTGCATTTGCGCAAGGCTATCCAGATTTTTAAAGACCCGGAGACAGCTAATAAAGACACCATGAGAGCAATGATCCGTGAGTCGTACTTTGTCCCAGCCGGCACCCCATTGAACACACAACTGCTTAACTTCCAACGGGAAAAACGACGTATTGGTCTGATCGTAGATGAATATGGCGATATTCTTGGTTTGATTACCCTTGAAGATTTACTTGAGGAGATTGTGGGTGAGTTCACTACTGACCCTTCTGCCACCAGTAAGGATATCCACATTCAAGAAGATGGAAGTTACCTTATTGATGGAAGCGCCAGCGTACGTGAATTAAATCGAATTCTGGAGTGGGATTTACCCACCGAAGGGCCGAAAACCATCAATGGGCTTATCATTGAATACCTGGAACACATCCCGGATCAGGGAACCAGCCTGTTGATCGCCGATTATCCAATGGAAATCGTACAAACAACCAACAACACGGTGAAAACAGTCAAAATAAACGCTGATTGGAAAGAAAAGCTCAAGAAAGATACCGATTAACCGCTCCATAGGTAAGATGAGTGGTTGTACAAGAACCTCAAATAAGGTCTATAATTCCAAGATAAATATAGAGTTTTTCAAAAATCGGAGAGTTATCAGTGTCTAAACTGACGCTGTCATTCAAAAGCAAAGTATTACGCGTATTCCCATTGCAACAAGGCATGATGGAAGTTGGCAGCGATCCAAGTTGTCTTATCCATATCGATAGTCTCGCAGTGCAGGATAAGCACGCCCGCATTGAAACACATGGGCATGACTCGATCCTGTTTGATCTGAAAACCGAAGACGGCACTTTTGTAAATCAGGACAGAGTAACCGAGCACAAACTAGCAGACGGTGATTTGATTCGCGTTGGTAAACACACCCTCTCTTATAAGTATGAAGAAATTTCTAGCCTTGAGTCCAATGAATCATCAACCAGCATTGATATCACCCCGATCACCGAGGCAGCACAGAAAGAACCAGAATTTCCTGAGGTAGAGGCAGAAGGTCAACCCAAACAAGGTTGGTTACAGATACTCAATGGACAGAACCTGGGTAAGACCATGTCCTTGACCAAATCTATGACCAATCTCGGTAAACCTGGGGTCGCCACCGCCGTCATCACGCGCCGCCATGATGGTTACTTTATTTCGCACCTGGAAGGCAAACACCCGCCCAGTGTCGGTGATCAGATTGTAGGAGATAGCGGCATCAAGTTAGAGGACGGTGATACGATTACCATTGGTAACATCAGAATGCAGTTTTACCTGGAATAGTCTATAACTTGCTCAAGGTTAGAGATTTTCCGAACTCGACGATTCTTTTTCTTACCGCCGCAACCGAGCGCAATATGACTGATTCAGACCAACATCGTCGTCACTTCACACGTATTCACTTTGATACTGACTATCGTCTATCGACACCCAGTGGTGAACAACACTGGTCAGGGCATGTTGTTGACCTGAGCCTGCATGGCACGTTGATTGATCGGCCTGACAATTTTAGTGGCGCTCGGGGTGATGAATACAACCTTGAGCTGATACTTAGTGCAAACGAAGTCAGTATTCGGTTAGAGGTCGGACTGGCCCATCTACATGATGATCTGATCGGATTTGAATGCAAACACATTGACGTGGAAAGCATGACTCATCTGCGCAGAGTACTTGAATTAAACCTTGGCGATCCTAAATTGATGGAAAGAGAGATTGCGGAGATGATTGGGATAAATCAAAGCTAAACAAGAGAAAAGAATTTAATAAAAGCTCTGATTAAGCCATTAAGCGGATGATGGCAAGGCAAAAAGAAACGAAAAAGCGGAGTTTACACGTTAGTAAATGAGTATTTTGAGTTTCTTTTTAACGCTGCCAGCGCCGCTTCAGGGCTTAATCAACAGGCATCTAATGCTTCTGCAATCCTGTCTACAGCAATAATCTCCATCCCTTCCGGTGCCTTCTGTGGTGCATTTGCAGCAGGGATGAGTGCACGTTTATATCCATGTTTAAACGCCTCCATTAGGCGTTCCTGTCCATTCGGCACAGGCCGAATTTCGCCGGCTAAACCAACTTCACCAAAGACGATCATATCTCGTGCAAGTGTTTTATTACGCAGGCTGGACATGATCGCTAATAATACGGCTAAATCAGCACCAGTCTCCGTGACTCGAACGCCACCGACAACATTCGCAAACACATCCTGATCACCGGTAACGATATCACCATGTCGGTGTAATACCGCGAGCAACATGGCTAAACGATTATGCTCAAAACCAACAGTCACTCTGCGAGGGTTCGCTAGTTGTGAATCATCTACCAGGGCCTGGACTTCCACCAGCAAGGGTCGACTGCCTTCCAGGGTCACCATGATTACACTGCCGGGAACGGCCTGCTCATGTCTGGATAAAAAAATCGCAGAGGGGTTACTGACTTCACGCAAACCTTTATCAGTCATAGCAAAAACGCCTAGCTCATTCACCGCACCAAAACGATTTTTCACTGCGCGAATCAGACGATAACGTTCACCACTCTCACCTTCAAAATATAAAACGGTATCAACCATGTGCTCTAGTACCCGCGGTCCGGCTAATGTACCTTCTTTGGTAACATGCCCTACGAGAAAGACTGTTGTCTGTGTTTGTTTTGCAAAGCGTACCAGCTGCGCTGCACACTCTCGCACTTGAGAGACTGCACCCGGTGCAGCCGTCAACTCATCCGTAAACATGGTTTGGATAGAATCGATCACTATGACTTGGGGCTTCGAGGATTGAGCCTGTTGCAATATGGTTTCTATCTGGGTCGATGCTAACAATGGGACCTTCGCATTAGAATAACCAAGCCGACTCGCACGTAGGCTCACTTGTTGCAGTGATTCTTCGCCGGTCACATACAAAGTGGTCTGCTGTTGTGAAAGGTTTACCAATGCTTGTAGTAATAAAGTTGATTTACCGATACCTGGGTCACCACCGATTAGGGTCACCGAGCCAGGAACCAGCCCGCCACCTAGAACCCGATCAAACTCGCTTATACTCGTGGCTATGCGTTGTACGTCATCTGGTTCAACGCTATCGAGTGACTGGACATGGGTGATGTTGGAACCGGTGTAACTGGTGTTTGCGGCTCGTTGCCTGGATGAAACAACCGCTGTGGTTTCACTCAAGGTGTTCCATTCACCACAATCAGAACACTGTCCCGACCACTTGGGAGCCTCAGCTCCACAACTGGAGCAGTAATAAACCGTTTTTGTCTTGGCCATACCCCAAGTTTAACCCGACAAGGGACCTGGAAGGAACTTAAAGTACAAGATGACGCTAAAGACAGCATTACTCAATTTTTATACAGCTCCTGTTCTTCGCCTGTCACTTCAACTCGTTTACAATGCGGTCATCTATTAAACGGAAATAGACTATGATTACCTGGTTTGCTCTTGGCCTTGGTATCGCCTGCTTATTTGCAATCGATCTGGGCTTGACGCGTCATAAGGCCGCACGCCTAACCATTGCCGATGCACTTATGCAGACCGGCTTCTGGATTAGCATCGGGCTCGCCTTTGGGTTTTTCATTTATTTCTCGTTTGAATACAACATCTTCTCCAGATTTGCAGATGATACTTTAACAGGTGAACAGGCACTGACCCAATACGTCAACGTTTATTTTCTGGATAGAGTTCTAAGTTTCGATAACCTTTTTGTAATGGTACTGACTTTTCAGCTATTAAAGATACCTGTGCACTTACAATATCGTGTTCTGTTTTATGGTTTAGTGCTAACAATCATTTCACGCAGCATTATCCTGACATTTGGCGTAACGCTTTGGGAAAACATTAGCTGGATGAATTACGTGTTAGGTGTGTTTTTGATATTTGCAACGATCCGCCTGATTGCTGGCTTAACCAACAAACAGGATCAATACCGCTCAGGACTAGCCAGTTACCTGATGAAACATTTACCTATCGATGAAAATATCGAAGAAGGTAAGTTTATTGTAAAAAAACTCGGCAAACTAAAATTTACACCGCTATTCGTTTGTATCCTGGTCGTTGAGTATTCAGATCTGATATTTGCAACTGACTCCATTCCAGCCACACTTTCTGTATCATCGAACTTGTTTATCCTGCTCAGCGCCAGCTTATTGTCGTTACTTGGCATGCGAGCACTCTATTTTGTCTTTGCAACGGCCTTACAACAATTGCGCTACATCAAAATAGCATTAATTGTTATTCTGATTTTACTAAGCCTCAAAATGTTACTAGCAAATTTTTACACCGTTGATTCAGCACTTACTCTGCTTGTCACCAGCGCAATTTTGTTAATCGGTGTTATTTATTCGTTACTACATCGTGATCGCGGTCAACTTCCGAGTTATCCGATTCTGGATAACTTTGGTAAACTATATTTAATAACGTACACAGGCTTTAGGCGAATCATTATTACCCTGATTGGGATAAGCGTTTTAATTGTGGGAATTATTTTCATTGTTACCCCTGGGCCTGCTATCATCGTTATCCCAGCAGGGCTCGCTATCCTGGCTAGTGAGTTTGTCTGGGCACGCGTACTTCTAAAAAAAGTGAAACATAAATTTATACATTACGGTAAAGAGTCAAAGGCCTTTTTTAATCGGGACAAGTCAGAAGCTGATGGATCAAATGAACAAGACACTAAAGATTAAAAACCTACTGTATATTAGTTTGTTACTGTTAAGCTGTGTTGCAATTAGCTCATGCAGTCAGACTGCCGTCTCTGCAACTATAAAACAGTTATCTGATAGAAATGAGGCGTACCAAAAAGTATCGTTCATTTTAACAGCTACGGAAGGGTTAATGACCGAGGATCGGTTACCGCAAGCACACGTTTACGACAAATATAATTCAGCACTAAGCTACTCAGTGAGTATCGGGGTCGATGCAAAAAACAAAAACCAGTACAACATAGATGTTGAAAACTTACCTTCAGGACACTATCGATTACTCATTGATATACCCACGCAGCAATTTTTTCTGGGTATTAACACTGGCATTGGAACTAAAACCCTGACGCACGATTTTAAGGTCCATGACACACTTGCGGGCAATTGCTTCAACTTCGATAATAAAGATGCAGATGTGATGGGCTGGAGTAGTAGCCACGTCTTCATTGAAGCCCGCGAAGAGCCCGTAAGCACAACAACCTGTCCCGGATTATTTTTCGTAAACACCAGCTGGCCTGCAAAACTAAATCAAACCACTGAAGGTGGCAGCCTGTTTGTGCCTATCTCAAGCGAATGCTTCCCCAAGACCAGCAACCAAATGAGTAAAGACCCGCACTGGACTTTTTCGGTAAAATCACCTGATTTGAGCAACAAACAAGAATGGCAAAACATAAATGCGATCAACTTTCGCGTCGCTACCAGCAAAATCCCGGTTCAAATATTGCCCGAAGTGCACTATCTATTAGGCAACAAAAAAACCAGCACTATTTTTAAAAATTTGTTCCGAAGTAAGTTCGAACTAGCCGGTGAAGGCTGGTCGGTAATCGAGTACCCATTCGAACTACCGAAAGAAGCTATCGTGACAGGGATCGAGCTACACCTCTACGGAGTGCCAGAACAAACTGTTAGCAATGAAGTGAATTCATTGTTTATTGATGGGGTTTGTCCGGGTTTGTAATTTTCCGTAGTTCTGCTACATGCCGATAAGAATGTTAAATCTAGTTAAGATTAGTCGTAATAGTTAATCTTTGCGTAATTGACCCGAAAAATATACTTCACCATTACTTTTGATCTCTATATTGTCGCCTGGTGTCGGCTCATCGCCGTTGTACTTATCTTTTATTCGAACACGTGATGAGTGAGTCTCATTCTCAGCAATGGTACGTATGTGTTTACCATTAAGAAATATGTCATATGGCTTGTTTTGCGCATCCTGTTCAAGATCGAGCTCTATCTCTATTCTCTTTTTTTCCCTTTTTTTAAAAATCTTATTGCCCACAGATTCTATTTCGATCTCACCCCGGCCAATTCCTGCTGGAAACAAAATCTTAACTTCATACTCCCAGCGTTTACGGTCGCCAAAGATAATCAGGATAATTATTGCGACAATAACCCAACCCCAGACAGGTACATCCTTAAGGAAGTTTAAAATTTCATTAATTTCCATATTTGCTTCTTTTTATTGAGTTAAGTACTGGAAATACCAATTCATGATTTTCTTTGAAAAAGATCAAGCGTAGAAGAAGTTTACTCTTTGTGTTACACCACAAAACAACTCATAACTGATTGTCCCTGCTTTTTCTGCAATAAGCTCAACCGGCAGGCCTTCACCCCATAAGGTAACCTCATCACCTACTTTTGCTTTTGTACCTCGCACATCAACGGTAATCATGTCCATTGAGACACGCCCTATTAATGGAACCTGTTGGCCATTAATTAATACCGGTGTTCCTGAAACAGCATGACGTGGATAACCATCCCCATAACCAACCGCGATGACAGCAACAGGCATATCCGCATCACAGGTATAACTCTGCCCGTAGCCAATGCTGTCACCTTTTTTAAAGTTGTTAATGGCTATAATTTCTGACTTTAAGGTCATGACGGGTTGCAAATCATCATCGCTTGCCTTGCCGCCAACAAAAGGTGAGCTTCCATATAACATTATGCCAGGGCGTACCCAGTCTGCATGCGTATCGACCCAACCGAGCAAACCGGCCGAGTTGGCCATACTTTTTGGTGCACTAGCAAATTCGCTGGTGACTTCTTCAAACGCTGTCTGTTGTTGCTTTGTATAGTCTGATTGACGGTCATCTGCACAGGCAAAGTGTGTCATTAACGTGATCGGTTGCTGTACGTGATCGATTGCCCTCAGGCGTTGATGTATTGACTTAACTTGATCGGGGGCAAAGCCAAGGCGGTGCATACCGGTATCTATCTTTAACCAGACTTTGATTTTTTCACTGGCATATTTTTCGAGAATAGCCACTTGCTCTTCGTTGTGAATACCACAATCCAGATCATAGGCATGGATAAGAACTAAATCTTCTCGCCGATTAAACCCTTCTAATAATAGTATCGGCTGGTAGACCCCTGACTCACGCAAAGTAATCGCTTCGTTAATCGTAGCGACACCAAATCCATCCGCTTTGGACAAAGCACGCGCGACTTCGACGATGCCATGGCCATAACCGTTTGCCTTGATAATCGCCATTTGTTTAGACTGACTATGAGAGCGTGCAACTTCAAGATTGTGTCGCAATGCAGATAAGTTGATCTCAGCGCGCGTGGCGCGGGTCATGAAAAACCCTCGTTCCCTTTTGATGATCCCTGGCTACCTTGGTTAAACGACGGGTTGCTGATGAAATTTTCGAAACGGGTATACTGACCGAGGAAAGTCAGGCGTGTAGTGCCAATAGGACCATTACGTTGCTTACCAACAATGATTTCCGCAGTACCTTTATCGGGTGAATCTTCGTTATAGACTTCATCACGATAGATAAAGACTATCACATCGGCATCTTGCTCAATCGCACCCGACTCACGCAGGTCTGACATAACCGGGCGTTTATTCGGGCGTTGCTCCAAAGAACGATTAAGCTGTGAGAGTGCGACCACGGGAACATCTAGCTCTTTGGCCAGCGCCTTGAGGCTTCGCGAGATCTCAGAGATTTCAGTCGCACGGTTTTCCCGGCTTGCACCTGGAGAGGATTGCATAAGTTGTATGTAGTCCAGTACGATCATATCCAGACCGTGTTCACGAGCAATACGTCGAGCCCTTGCTCGGACTTCACTGGGAGACATAGCCGGCGTGTCATCAATAAATATTTTTGCTTCAGACAGTATGCCTACCGCTGAGGTTAATCGTGGCCAATCTTCATCGCCCAACTTACCGGTACGAATTTTATGTTGGTCAATATGGCCAAGTGAAGACATCATACGCATCGCCAATGATTCACCAGGCATTTCCATACTAAACACCGCAACCGACTTTTTATGTTTGATCGCTGCATTTTCGGCGATGTTCATTGCAAAAGTCGTCTTACCCATAGATGGACGACCCGCAACGATAACGAGATCAGCAGGTTGTAGACCGGCGGTTTGTTCATCAAAGTCTTTAAAGCCAGTCGGCACACCGGTAATTGGGCTGTCTAGCTGGAAGAGTTTATCAATGGTATCAACGGCTTTAGTCAGCAGGGTTTTCATGCCTTTGAAACCAGAACGCCCACGGGCACCTTTATCCGCGATTTCAAACACTCGCTGCTCTGCTATCTCAAGGACTTCCTGACTAGTACGCCCTTCTGGATTGTAGGCGGTACTACTGATGTCATTTGAGGCATTAATAAGGTTACGCAACACCGAACGCTCACGCACAATATCAGCGTAAGCCTTGATATTGGCGGCAGAGGGTGTGTTATTGGCGAGTGAGCCCAGGTAACTAAGCCCACCCACATTATCTAGTTCGTTTTGCTTGTCCAGCCACTCAGAAAGGGTAACTGCGTCACAGGGCTGGCCGGCATTGGCTAAGTGGGAAATCGCGCTGAAGATCAGGCGATGGTCACGTCTGTAGAAATCTTCTTCGGTAATAACATCAGCAACTTTGTCCCAGCCCATATTATCAAGCATTAAGCCGCCTAATACGGCCTGTTCAGCTTCAATAGAAAATGGCGGAAGTTTGATGCCCTCGATTTGTGTGTCGTTGGTGGTGGATTTCGGATATGAGAGCTGATCGGCCATAAGTGAGTATATTGTCCCCTAAATAAACAGATTAAAACAACTACCAAAGGTTTAAATTATTATGATTCGGCAGACGCGACAGAATAGCAAGAAGTTGTCCAACTGGACAGTGGACAAACCTGTGTATAACTTGAGGAAAAGCTATGTATGGCTTGTTTATATAACCATTTCGTGCTGATTGTTTACTCTCATTCCACTAGAGAGGCGAGTCCTATGGGGTAAATTCACCTCATCAGGGGAATGACGGGGATAAACAAAAAAACCGTGATACTGAAGTTTCAGCACCACGGTATTTTAAATCGCGAAAACCGCCAAACTAGCTTAAGCAGCAACCTCAATCACGACTTTAAGGGCTTGAGTGACGTCAGTATGGGTTCTGACACTGACTTCAAACTCGCCTATTGTGTGAAGTGCACCTTCTGGCATGATAACTTCGCGTTTTTCGATGTCAGCACCCGCTTCAGTTAATGCATCGGCGATATCCGCTGGGCCAACTGAACCGAACAACTTGCCTTCATCACTCGCGTTACGAGCCATCGTCACAGTTCCAATCTCTGCAACCTTATCCGCACGTGTTTGTGCTGCTGCAACGGCTTCAGCAGCCGCTTTTTCAAGTTCTGCTCGGCGGGCTTCAAACTTCTCGATGTTTGCCTTGGTGGCTGAAACTGCTTTTTTCTGCGGAATCAAAAAATTGCGACCATAACCGGCTTTAACATTGACCTTATCACCCAGATCACCCAGGTTGGCCACTTTCTCTAATAGAATAATTTCCAATATCTTATCCTCCGGCTCAATTACTTATGCGCATCGCAAAATGGCAATAAGGCAAGAAAACGAGCGCGTTTGATAGCCGTTGCCAGCTGGCGCTGATACTTGGCGCTAGTTCCAGTAATACGACTAGGAACGATCTTACCGTTTTCCATGACGTAATTTCTTAACAGATTAATATCTTTGTAGTCGATGTACTCAATGCCTTCGGCCTTGAAACGACAGAATTTCTTACGACGAAAATAACGTGCCATGATTAGTCTCCTTCCCGTTATGCAGCTTCAGTATCGCTGTCATCACTGGCAGCTGGTTCATCTTTATCTTCCGCGGGTGCAGCAAATGATTCAGCTACGCGATCATCTTCTTTCTTGATCAGGGGAGACGCTTCGGTTTGCGCTTTGTCACACTTGATGGTCATATGACGGAGCACGGCATCGTTAAAACGAAATGCACTCTCAAGCTCATCCAGTGCTTCTTGATTACACTCGATATTGAACAAGACATAATGTGCCTTGTGAATTTTCTGGATGGTATAAGCAAGTTGGCGACGGCCCCAGTCTTCTAGACGGTGGATTTTGCCTTCCTTGCCTTCGATAATCGCCTTATAACGATCGATCATGGCAGGGACTTGCTCGCTCTGGTCAGGGTGGACCAGAAACACGATTTCATAGTGTCGCATTGTGTTTCCCTATGGTTACAGCCCCCTGTCTATACAGTGGAGCAGAGAATGGTCGAAGTCCAAATATGCTTATTTGGGACGACCGCAGATTGTGAGCGCGAATTCTACGGAATTTAGCCCCCTTAAGCAACAGCGAAGCGTTGCCCAACCACTAACTCAAGACCAATAAACCAAGCGGTTTAGCCCTTAAGGCAGGCTTTCACCCAGTGTGCTCGATTTTTCCACCACTCCACAGGTAAGATACTCGCTACCCAGTTTGATGAGTACCACGCCAAACTCCCACTTGTCTGGTCTGTCAGAGCGGGCAAAATCATATTGCCAGCGGCCTTCCGTACCCTCAGAACCGAGAAAAACCGGGGTTGCCCAGCGTATGTCGGGCGTCGCCTCGATCTGGTCAATTTCCATCTCAGTGACGTTCATGGCTTTCAGGATCTCGGTCTGGAAAGAGGGGGTCGACAGCAACATTAACTGCCGAATATCGCCTTCTGCCAGGGCCCGTATGAATGCTACGGCCACATCGAGTCGACTGCCGTCATCTGCTTCAGTGTCAGTCGGTACTGCCGCCTGCGGGGCACCCTCTTCCGCCTCGACAATTACGGTTTGTTCTTTTTTGTCCGAACTGGTTAAGGCCTGGTTTACCGCTTCCTTTTTGATCGGAGTGGTGCTGGCCTCAACCGTGGCTGACAGGCCTGAAGCCATGTAGAAAACCAGGCAAAACAGGCATGCACTGAGTCCTCGGAAAGCTAAGCTTTGCGCATTGGCTCTAGAGTGAATTTGCAAATTATTTTCCTCAACTAACTATGTATAACGTTTATCACTACCCAAAAAATCAGGTACGGATCCACTCCCACTACGAGAATCAACGGAATGAGTGGGTATACAGGTTAAGATGCGGAAAATATAAAAATGTCAGGCTGAATATCTGGGTCACCCGCCTGGAGGAAGATCATTGCTGCTTACTTCTGCCGTTGGCGAACCGCTTCAAAGAGTGCCACGCCGGCCGTCACAGAGACATTGAGACTGCTAACGCTACCTAGCATTGGAATGCGGGTGAGTTCATCGCAAGTCTCGCGAGTAAGGCGTCTTAGGCCTTTGCCTTCCGCACCTATCACAATAGCGAGTGGGCCTGTTAGCTTTTGATCGTAATAAGAGGATTCTGCTTCACCAGCAAGACCAATACACCAGATGCCTTGTTGCTGAATTTCACGAAGACAACGCGCTAGATTGGTCACGGCATAGAACGGAACCACTTCAGCGGCACCACTGGCCACTTTACTCACCGTTGCAGTCAAACTGCAGGCGCGGTCTTTCGGGGCAATCACGGCATGGACACCTGCCGCGTCAGCCGTTCTAAGACAGGCGCCCAGGTTATGCGGGTCCTGCACGCCGTCAAGACACAGCAACAGTGGTGTCGAAGACAATGCATCAAGTTGTTCGAACAGGCTGTTTTCATTTAGCGCGTTTGCCTGTTTAACCTGAGCCATCACCCCTTGGTGATTTACATCGCCTAACTGTTTTTCAAAACCTCGACTGTCCATACTCTGCACAGCGATTCCAAGTTCACGGGCAAGGTGTCTGACGTTCTGGATGCGATCATCTTTGCGTGCAGGATCGAGAGTTAATGCTAGTACTCGCTCAGGAGAGTGATTAAGCACGGCAAGCACACTGTTTAAACCATATATATAATAACCAGACGGTTTCGCCATAATCGTTAGCGCCGGCGCCTTTGTGCTGATTTCTTCTTACTTGTTTTTTTCTTAACAGTTTTTTTCTGGGCCGTTTTTTTCTTACTTGCTTTCTTTTTAGAAGTCTTTTTCTTAGCTGACTTTTTCTTGCCACGATATTGACTGGTCTTTTTCTTGCTCGTCTTCTTTTTATTGACCTTCTTCTTGCCCGTTTTTTTCTTGCTGATTTTTTTCTTATTCGTTTTCTTCTTATCAAATTTATTTTTACTGGTGCTGCGTTTGCCAGCCTGCTTCTCAGAGCCCGTTAGTTTTGGTTTAACATAGGGCTGCTTAACAACAGGTTGATTTTCATCCAGATCAAAATCAATTTTCTTTTCATCCAGATCGACACGTGCAACAACGACATTGATCGGATCACCCAGACGGTACATCTTGGCAGTACGTTCGCCAATGAGTCGGTGGTGAATAGCATCAAAGTGATAATAGTCTTGTTTGAGTGCCGTTATGTGTATTAGGCCTTCAACATAGATATCTTTTAGTTCCACGAAAATACCAAAACTGGTCACAGTTGTGATCACACCTTCATACTTCTCACCGAGTTTATCCAGCATATATTCACATTTAAGCCAGTCGGTTGCATCGCGTGTAGCTTCATCGGCACGACGTTCCGTCACACTACAGTGATCGCCTAACTGATCCATATCATTCGTCGAGTAACGGTAATTCTCGATGGGTTTCTTTGACAAAACATGACGTATAGCACGGTGTACTAATAAGTCAGGGTAACGTCTAATCGGTGAGGTGAAGTGTGCATAAGCATCATATGCAAGGCCAAAATGTCCGAGGTTATCCGCAGCATAGACCGCCTGCTTCAGGCTCCGTAATAAAACGGTTTGAATCAGGTGTGAATCATGCCGACCCTGAATTTGTGCTAACAGGTTTTTGTAATGCTTCGGTTCCGGCTCGTTGCCACCTTCGAGGTTAAGACCAATCTCAGATAGGAACTCGCGTAAATCGGCCAGTTTTTCCTCGCCGGGAGCTCCATGGTTTCGGTACAGCGCCGGTATCTGATTTTTTTCCAGGTATTGTGCTGTCGCGACATTGGCCATTAACATGCATTCTTCGATCAAACGGTGCGCATCGTTACGAGTCACAGGTACGATCTGTTCTATTTTCTTATTTTCACCAAATACAATACGCGTCTCGGTTGATTCGAACTCTATGGCTCCTCGTGCTTCACGTATTTTTAATAACACCTTGAACAAGGCATAGAGGTTTTCCAGATCAGGTAGTAATGCTTTGTATTGCTCGCGCAGTGATTGTTCACCGTCCACCAGCATCGCAGCCACTTTATCGTAAGTGAGTCTGGCATGTGAATGCATAACTGCAGGATAAAATCGGCTGCTTTCAAGTTTGCCGTTTGCGCTTAAACGCATATCACAAACCATACATAGACGATCAACCAAAGGCATCAGTGAACAAAGTCCATTCGATATCACCTCTGGCAACATCGGGATCACGCGTTCGGGAAAATATACGGAGGTTCCACGGTTCGCTGCCTCATCATCAAGGGCTGTAGCGGGTTTTACATAATGTGAGACATCGGCAATTGCCACGATCAAACGCCAGCCTTTACCATCTTTTTCGCAGTACACGGCATCATCAAAGTCACGGGCATCTTCGCCATCTATGGTGACCAGTGGCAGGTGACGAATATCCTCGCGTCCCTGCTTATCTTGATCAGAGACGACGTCCGTTAAATTTTTAATTTGTTCCTGAACTGCATCGGGCCATTTTTGCGGCAAGTCATGATTTCGAATCGCAATGTCGATCTCCATGCCAGGTGCCATGTGATCGCCAATAATTTCTACTACCTTACCGATGGCCTGACGATGCCGTTTCGGGTGTTCCGTAATTTCGAGCGAAACGATCTGACCATGTTTCGCACCATTGAAGTCTTCCTTGGAAACCAGAATGTCTTGATGAATACGTTTATTGTCGGCAACGACGAAACCCATACCACCTTCAATGAACAATCGTCCGACGACATGTTGTATGCCACGCTCAAGGATCTCGACCACGACACCCTCACGACGACCACGTCGGTCGCGACCAACTTCTCGCACAACCGCTTTATCACTGTGCATCAAGCTTTGCATTTCACGAGTAGACA
>Ga0316205_10002238_pt1 | contig 20704 bp, 17 predicted proteins | sample 3monthpyrite_MG_FD_204941 | JGI IMG/M metagenome (GOLD analysis project Ga0316205, IMG submission 204941) | Microbial mat bacterial communities from mineral coupon in-situ incubated in ocean water Damariscotta River, Maine, United States -... | ecosystem: Environmental > Aquatic > Marine >... | reverse complement strand
AACGAAGAGATTCACGTCAAATAACTTCAGGAATGACTCTATCGGATTGGGCAAATGGCCGATACCCATTCTATTTAAAATTCAATGCTACTATAAACGACGAAGTTAGAGAAATGCATGCCTTTAATATTCATGCAAAAGCATTTGCTGAAGAAAGCGATTATGTTAAACGTTTAAATGCATCAACACAGATGAAAACGTACATAGACAATAATCATGCAGATGATAATGTGATTTTTATCGGTGATTTTAATGATGAAATTCTTGAATCAAATGCCAGTGGAAATGATTCACCGTATAAAAATTTCGATGATGATGTAGAATATACCATAGTAACAAAATCATTAGAGGAAGGCGGTTTTACTTCATATTCAAGCACTTCTATGATTGATCATATCGTTTTTTCTTCAGAATTAAGCGACGAATATTTTATGGGTACTGAACGACTTGAAAATACGAATTATGTTGGTTCGTACTTGAGTACAACCTCCGATCATTTCCCTGTTTGGGTTCGCTTTCAGTGGGGCATTGGTGTTTCTAATGAATTAGTTGAAACAGATTCGCCATTAACATTTAACCTTGATCAGAATTACCCTAATCCATTCAATCCTTCAACTACAATAAATTATCAATTGTCTGAAAATGGCATTGTTACCCTACGAGTTTTTGACGCAATAGGCAGAGAGGTTGCGATGCTGGAAAATGGATATAAGTCTGCGGGTAGTTATCAAACCGCTTTCGATGCGAGCGCATTATCATCAGGAGTTTATATTTATCAATTAACTTCTGCTGCCGGTTCTATCACAAAAAAAATGCTTTTGGTTAAGTAATCTAGACTCTTGAAGATCGTTTAAGCTGATAAAATTATAGTATCTTTAAAGGATGAGCGCCGAAACTGTAACAATTAGATTGGAGCAACTTAACCCTACTATTGGGGATTTGATTGCTAATAAAAATCTTATTCTTGATGCTATTGAGCGAGCAGAGCATGAAGCTATTGATATTCTTATTCTTCCAGAATTAGTTGTTTGTGGATATCCACCGATGGATTTAATTGAGCGCGAAGTATTTCGCGAATTGTGTTATCAGGTTAATGAAGAAATTATAAAAGCCACAAATAATACTACAGTTATTTTTGGCTCAATTACTCCAAATTCTTCAGGTGTTGGCAGAAAATGTTTTAACTCTGCTTTAGTTGCGCATCATAAAGAGGAAAAAGCCCGAATTCACAAGGCATTACTTCCTACCTATGATGTATTTGATGACCTTCGATATTTTGAGCCGGGTACACATTTTGAACCGGTTGTAATTAATGGCATATCATTTGGTATTACTGTTTGCGAAGATATTTGGCATAACGACAATGAAATTCAATATCACACCTATAGTGTAAATCCGGCTGTTGAATTATCTAAAAAAGGTGCCAAAGCCATTATCAATATTTCAGCATCTCCATATTCAAAGAATAAACCTGTTTCCAGAGTTGGGATGTTACAAAAGCACGCTAAGGATTTGCACTTACCACTATTTTATGTAAATCAGGTTGGTGCGAATACGGAACTAATATTTGACGGTGATTCTTTAGCCTTAGCTCCGGATGGCTACATAGTTACCCGAGATGATCGTTTTAAATCTACTTTTGTGGATGTTGCTTACAATCCGGAATCTCAAAAGCTAGAAGCGGGCCAATACGCTGATTGTGAACGAGTTGCACCATACAAAATTGGAACAATGTTTGACGCATTGGTTCTTGGTGTACGTGATTATCTAGAGAAATCGAAAATTGGCAGCAAAGTTATTCTGGGACTAAGCGGTGGAATTGATTCTGCATTAGTTTGTACAATCGCATCAGAAGCGGTTGGTGCTGAGAATGTTTTGGCGGTTACAATGCCTTCTCAATACTCCAGCGAAGGAAGTATTACGGACTCCAGGAAATTAGCAGATAATCTTGGAATTAAACTGATAGAAATTCCAATCAAACCAATTTTTGACGCCTATTTGCAGCAACTTGAACCACATTTTCAAGGAACTGATTTAAACGTGGCTGAAGAGAATCTCCAGAGCAGATCAAGAGGAGATTTATTGATGGCACTATCCAATAAGTTTGGATATATGGTTTTAAATACCGGAAATAAGTCGGAAACAGCAGTGGGTTATTGTACGCTTTATGGAGATATGGCAGGTGGTCTTGCTGTTATTTCTGATCTTTGGAAAACGGAGGTTTATGAAATGTGCAAATGGTTGAACGAAGAATATTTTCATAAAGAAGTAATTCCCAATGCTATTATAAATAAAGAACCAAGCGCTGAATTACGCCCTGATCAAAAAGATTCGGATTCTTTACCGGATTATGGAACATTGGATGCCATTCTGGAATATTACCTTGAGAAACAGAGCTCGAGAGAAGAGATAATCGCACAAGGATATGAGGAAGACTTGGTTGATCGTGTGATTACATTAGTTGACATCAATGAACATAAACGATTTCAGGCATCACCGGGACTTAAAGTTTCGGCAAAAGCATTTGGTGCAGGAAGGAGATGGCCAATAGTTCAAAAATGGACCGGCACTGAAAGAGAAGTTATAAGAAATCAAGTTAACTCAAGACCTCATCATCTTGGCTGAATGTAAAATCTTCACCAATTTAAACTGGCAAATCACAAAATCACATATTTTAAATAAGAATTAGTAACTTATTCTGATAAATCTACAGATATCTATGGTTAAGAAGACATTTCTATCAATTATTACAATTTCACTGTTTTCTGTCGGGTTACTCGCTCAGGATTCAACCATTGTCCCAAAAGACATCATGCCGCAAAGGTTGCTTCCTTATGAAAATCCCATGGAAAAATCTCAAAATGTTGAGGACAGCGAGTTACAGCCATCGCTATTACAACTCGATAGTTTTCAGAAAGATATTATGAGTCGTGTTTCAGATATTTATCGCATCCACATCTTATCGTTAGAAGCCCAAGTTGATGACAAGCCTATTCAAGCAGAAAAGCACATAAATGATGCTATTCAAGCTTCACAGCACTTACTTGATGACTATCCTGAAATCAGAAGCGATCGCAGATTTGCTGAATTGTCAAGAATTGTGGTAAGCGAGTATCGGAATTTTTACGGTATTACAGAAAATGATAATGAGCCACTTGGCGAAGTTTTTACAATACAACAAGAGTTTTTGGATGACGAACTTACCATTACCGAAAACTTCGAATTTCCTGTAGATGTAAGCATCAAAAAAACACAAGTTCCACTCATACAAAACTCTCAAGTAAACCGACATTTAGTTTATTACACGCTTCGCAGACCGGAAGTAATGGAAATATGGAGAGAACGTGCAGAAGTTTACAAGCCCATGATGGATAAGATTTTCGCAGAAGAGGGAGCTCCGCAAGAGTTGGTTTACTTGTCTTTTATTGAAAGTGGAATTAATCCTACAGCTCGTAGTTGGGCATCAGCTGTTGGTATGTGGCAATTTATCTCTGCAACAGGTCGTGTTTATGGTTTAGAAATTAATTGGTGGGTAGATGAACGTCGCGATCCTGAAAAGGCAACAAGAGCCGCTGCACGGCATCTTAAAGATTTATACAATATTTGGGGTGATTGGCACCTTGCAATTGCTAACTATAATATTAGTCCGCGTGGATTAAATCGCGCAATACGCCGAGCTGGAGGTGAAAAAGATTATTGGGTTGCATATCCATACCTGCCGCGTGAAACCCGAGGCTATGTACCTGGTTTTATTGCCACAACTTTGATAAATATGGATCCGGAAGAATTCGGATTTTCGAAAAGCTACGGTAAAGAACCATATAGTTATGATGTAGTTGAAGTGGATGGGTTAATGGCATTGGATGTTTTAGCCGGATCAATTGGGATTTCGACTGATGAATTGAAAACATACAATCCAGAGCTTCTTCGTTGGGCAACGCCACCGGGAAATAAGTATGAATTAAAAATTCCATCCGGAAAAAAAGATGAATTTCTTGCAGCTTATGATGATTTACCAAAAGAATCTGCAAACCAAAGTATTACAATGCACACAGTTCGCAGCGGCGAATCACTTGGTTTAATTGCACGGAAGTATGGAACAACAGTTCGCGGTATATTTGCAAGTAATGAAAATTTGTCAACAACTATTTATCCGGGGCAAGTATTAGCCGTACCATTGCCCGCCGGTAGTACTACACAATTGAGTGCCAGTCGCCCATCGAATCAAAGAAATGGTACAACAACAACCAGAGCAAGAAATACAACGGTAAATATTCCGGCAAATTCATCTCAGGTTACTTATAAAGTTAAAACCGGTGACACTATTGGACACATCGCAGAGTGGTATGATGTACGTGCATGGCAAATAAGAACCTGGAATGGTATCGGAAATACAATTAGAGTTGGGCAAAACCTAAAAGTTTATGTGCCAAACAATGTTAAATCGGTTTATGAAAATGTGAATACACTTTCTTTCCGCGAAAAACAGAATCTTGAGGCAAAGCAACAGCGAGGAGAGAATATCTTTGCTTCTGCCAGCTCTACAAATCAGGTAAATAATTCAACGACATACACTGTTCGAAGTAACGATACGTTGAGTGAAATAGCAGAAACACATAACGTTTCCATCTCACATCTTCGACAACTTAATAACTTATCTGGTTCTCGTATTTATGTAGGTCAGGTTTTAAGAATTAAATAAAGTCCCTATGAATAAATGGTCGGGTAAAGCTAAAATCTTAACCATCATAACGGTTATTGGAGCTGTTACTTTAGCTTTTCAGCCAACAGACATTTACTTCCTCATCAAGAAGAATTTCACCATTTTCAGTGAAACTTATGAAAATGTAGCCTTGGAATATGTCGATCAAGTAGACCCTGAAGTGTTGATGAGAAATGGTTTAAACGCCATGCTTGAGACATTAGATCCCTACACTGTTTATTATAATGAGGCGCAAAACGAACAAGCAGAAATTCTCTCTCGCAATAATTATGCTGGAATCGGTATTGATGCGGGTTATCGCGACGGGCAGGTTGTTGTTGTTGCGCCAATGGAAGGTGGACCGGCTGATATAATGGGCATTCGGGCGGGTGACATCATTTTGGCTATTGATGGTGTTTATACGGATGAATTGCAGCCTGATGAAGTTCAGAATTTAACTTTAGGTGAGATTGGCTCATCTGTAACGTTAACAATTCAACGGTTTGGGTTTGATAACCCCATAGATTTTGAGATTGTTCGAAAAAGTATTGAAGTGAAAAATGTAACTTTTACCGATCTAATTGGCGATAATAATGAGTATGGATTCATTCGTCTTGCCCAATTTGGGATGAATTCAGCGGATGAAATTCGAACAGCCATTACAAATCTTGAAAGTGAAGGAAATTTAGAAGGATTGATTCTTGATTTAAGAGATAATCCGGGAGGGATATTACAAGAGGCTGTTTCAATAATTGATAAGTTCATTGAGCCGGGTATTGCTGTTGTTGAAACACGAGGGAGAATTGCTGAATACAATCAAAGTTATAAAACACAGGAACCTGTTTTATTTGATAAACCATTTATCATTTTGATGAATGAAGGGAGTGCAAGTGCTTCTGAAGTGGTTGCCGGTGCTTTACAAGATTTAGACCGAGCCGTTATTATTGGTGAACGTAGTTTTGGAAAAGGTTTGGTACAAATTGTTAAGCCTATGCCTTACAATACTTCCCTTAAAATTACCATATCAAGATACTATACGCCTAGTGGTCGAAGTATTCAGTCGGTAGCGTATACACACAATGCTCAAAATGCCATAGTAAATCGTGAAGAAATAGCTAATCGTGTATTCAGTACTCGTAACGGGCGTCCGGTAAATGAAGGGCGGGGTATTGAACCGGATATTGAAATCGAATCCCCAATGCCAACTCTCATTGAAGTTGCACTTTATCAACAAGGCTCTGTGTTTGATTTTGCTACCCAATATGAATCAGCCAACGAAGAATTTCCTTACAAAGAATTACCTGATGATATTTATCATACTTTTTTAAACTTTCTTGAATCAAGCGACTTTAATTTTGACTTGCAATCCGAAAGATTGATTGATGAACTAGCATCAAACCTAAATGACATTCCAACTGCCGGTGCACATATCTTAGCATTACGTAAATCAATCGAAGAAGAAAAAGAACTTAGATTTGAAGAAAACGAAGATTTGATTCGGGAAATCTTATTCCTTGAACTTATTTCGCGTTATAAAGGACAAACAGCCCGTACAAACGCTTCCTTTAATTTCGATTCTCAACTTGATAGAGCACTTGAAATTCTATCAGAAAAAGTACAAATCGATGCTATTCTGAGTGGTAACAGCTAATGCTGCCAAAGGCCGATTTACACATTCATACAGCTTGTTCTGATGGCAGGCTAACTCCGCATGAAGCCGTTGATGCCGCTTATAATGCTAATCTTGCGGCGTTTTCAATTACAGATCACGACACTATTCAAGGGTACTTCCTCGCAGAAGAGTATGCTAAAAAAGTTGGAATCGAGTTAATTCCAGGTGTCGAAATCACCGCTTCTATGGATGATAAAGAGGTTCATATTCTTGCATACTATTTTGATCCAAAATCAGAAAGTTTGAATAAATTACTACTCGCTCAAAGAGTAGGGCGTAGAGAACGGATCAAAGGTATAATCAACACATTAGTTGAGTCAGGTATCAATATTAATTATGAAGATGTTAGAGCTGAGGCAAATGGAGCTAATATCGGTCGTCCTCATGTCGCTCAAGTTTTAATTAAGAAAGGATATGTTGGAAATTTTTTTGAAGCGTTCTCAAAATATTTAAGTAATGAAAAATTAGGCGAGATAAAGCATACCTATCCAAGTTATTTGGCAGTTATTGAAGGAATAAAATCGGCAGGTGGTGCTTCAATTCTAGCACATCCGGGAAAACTATTCTCAACTGCGGAGACAGAACGTTTTTTAACTGCCGGAATTGATGGCTTAGAATGTATTCACCCAAGTCATAATTATACGCTTCAAAAAAAATACAGTGAACTCACAGCTACTAATTCTTTATTATTGACCGGTGGGAGTGATTATCATGGTGGTGTTGAACGCGCAAATGTTCAACTAGGCGTTGTATCAGTAGCCATGAAATATGTCGCCAAAATGAAAAGAATGACCGATCAAAGAAAATCAATTGTCAATATAACATAGATCATGTCGCACAAAGTAATAGAAGGAAAAACGAATACTGAAGGTGCAAAAGTTGGTATTGTAGTATCCCGTTGGAATTCGTCCATTACTGATCAAATGCTTGAAGGAGCGCTAGCAGCTTTAAAAGGTAATGGCATTCTCGAGGAAGATATTACAGTTACACGGTGTCCCGGTTCGTTTGAAATCCCATTGGCAGCTAATTATCTGCTTGAAAAAACAGATGTTGATGGTGTGATTACATTAGGAGTTATTATTCGAGGTGGTACACCACACTTTGAATATGTCTGTGATGCAGTGACTCGAGGTGTTTTGGAATTAAACCTGAAATATCAAAAACCGGTAACTTTTGGCGTACTTACTACCGATGATGTGAAGCAAGCACTGGATAGAGCAGGCAAGAAAGGGAACAAAGGCGGAGAAGCAGCATTGGCACTGTTGGAGATGATTGATTTAAGTGCTAAAGTCGCTTCGATTTAATATCAGAATGCTTGATTTAAGAGCAATAATCCTCTAATTTTGAGGGCTCGAAATCAGCCATTAATTGTTCACTTGAAAGAACTAACTCTCACTAAAACGGTACAGACAGAAGACGACAAAGCAAAACAAGATTTGCTTTGTGGGAATGGTGAAGTTCCTGAACATATTGCCATAATTATGGATGGTAATGGACGTTGGGCAAAAAGTAAAGGGAGTATTAGGCTTCATGGTCATAAAGTTGGTGTTGATTCTGTACGAGATATCACTGAAGCCTGTGCGCAATTAGGCGTGAACTACCTCACACTATATGCATTTTCAACAGAAAATTGGGGCAGACCCTCAGCCGAAGTACGAGGGTTGATGAGATTACTTGTTTCATCACTTCGTAAAGAAGCTGATAATCTTCATGAAAATGATATTCGTTTAGTTACAATAGGTCAAATGGATCGGTTTCCGGCAGATTGTCAAGTGCAGTTGCAAGAAGCAATTGATTTAACAAAAGGAAACTCAAGACTCCAATTGTGTTTGGCTTTGAGCTATTCAGGTAGATGGGATATTACAGAAGCAGTAAAAAAGATTGCCTATCATGTTAAAGATGGGCGATTAGATCCCGAATTGATCAATGATCAAATGATTACGGATCATCTATCAACTGCAAATTTCCCGGATCCGGATTTAATTATTCGAACTAGTGGAGAGTATAGAATTAGCAATTTTTTGTTATGGCAATTAGCATATTCAGAATTATACATAACGGAACAGTATTGGCCTGATTTTAGAAGAAATGAATTATATGAGGCAATCCAGTCATATCAGAAACGGGATAGAAGATTTGGAAAAATACAGAATGGCAAAGACGAAAAGACTACAGACACCCGTTTACTCAAAAATTAATGCAAATCATCAATAGGCTATTATCAGCGTGACAAACTTCACGAAACGAGTTTTTCTTTTATCGATCCTCACAGTTCTATTTTCAGGAGCTACTTTTTTAACTCAAGCACAGGATTTTCAAATAACTGATCCTACATTGGAATTTCCAACAGAGTATACCATTTTGAGTGTTACTGTAGAAGGGAATGAAAATTCTAGAACTCAATTTATTGTAAATGCGAGTTCATTAATAGAGGGAACAAAAGTTACTTATCCCGGTGAGGAGATTCCGGATGCAATCAAACGACTTTATCGAGTTGGGTTATTTTCTGATGTAAAAGTGTTTATCACAGAAAAAACAGCAACTGGTGTTCATCTTTTAATTAAAGTTCAGGAACAACCGCGATTGCTCGAATATAAACTTGAAGGTATTAAACGATCTGAGCGGCGTGATCTTAAGGATGAAATATATCTGGTTCCGGGAACAGCGATTACAAATGCCAACATTGAGCAAACAAAATCTTCAATTCGGCGCTTTTTTCGCGATAAAGGGTATTGGTTCACTGAAATTGAAACAGAAGTAAAAGAGACAGAGAGTGAAAATAGATCAGTTCTAATTTTTGAAATCGATAAAGGCAAGCGTTTAGAAGTTAAAGATATCATATTCGATGGCGCTAATGCTTTTTCAAATAGAACACTGCTGAAAAATATCAAGCCTCTTAAAGAAGACGCTCCATGGAAAATATTTGGAAAGAAAACGTATAAGAAAGATGATTTTGAAGAAGGTTATGCAAAGTTATTATCCCTCTATAGAAAAAATGGGTATATCGATGCTCGTGTAGTTTCAGATACATTATGGGTTTTTGATTACGGAAATGACAAACAAGGGTTAAAAGTACAGCTCAACATAGAAGAAGGACCTCAATATATCGTTCGGAATGTAACTTGGGATGGCAATAGTGTTTATACAGATGAGCAGTTAACCATGTCATTAGGATTCGATAAAGGTGACATATTCAATCAGTCGAAATATGAGGAAAACGTCAATTTCAATAAAACATCCTCCGATTTAAACAGTCTTTATCAGAATATTGGCTACTTGTTTTTTAATGCAGTGCCTACGCTTTCAAAAATTGGTGAGGATTCGCTAGATATTCATTTTGACCTGTATGAAGATGAAGTGGCCACTATTCGACAGGTTTTCTTTTCCGGAAACACACAAACTCATGATGACGTTGTTCGCCGAACATTAAGAACGATTCCCGGAAACACCTATAGTAGGGATGCGATTGTTCGTAGTATTCGTGAATTAAGTACACTTGGATATTTTAATCCGGAAAACATTGTACCGGATGTGGTGCCAAATCCTCAGGATAAAACGGTAGATGTATCCTTCGACCTTGATGAATCGCAAAGCACAAGTAATTTCGAATTTTCCGGTGGTTACGGTGGTCGTTTTATAGGGGCAATAATCTCAGCTCGTCTTAATTTTAATAACTTTTCAATGAAAAGAGCATTTGAAGGAGATTTTAAACCATTTCCTTCCGGTGATGGCCAAACGTTATCTCTTGGAGTTCAGGTTACTGGTACCGGCTACCAAAGTTATAGTTTTGGGTTTGTTGAACCATGGTTGAATGGAAAACCTACTTCTTTTGGCGTGAATTTATCTTATAACCTGATTAATTACACAACTACCAATGAGCGTAATAAGTTGTTCTCGGCTAGTGTTAGTTTAGGTAAAAGATTACGATGGCCGGATGATTTCTTTTCCACAAGAACGGTATTAAGCTATCAATTATACGACGTAATCGGTGCTACCTCTTTCCTTGCTGAAGGAACATCAAGTTTAATTTCTGTGAAACAAGTACTCGAAAGAAATTCACTAGATAACTTTATTTCTCCTAATTCCGGCTCAAAATTGACACTATCCGGGGAGCTAGCCCCACCTGTTACCGGATTTTCTGAGTATTATAAAATTAAAACTGAGTTCCAACACCATGTTCCTGTTGCAGGTAAATTAGTACTTACAAGCCAAGCCGACTATGGTTTCATTGGTTATTTGACAAAGAATAATCGAAGTAATTTCCAACGGTTTTTAGTTGGGGGTACACAGTTACAGCAGCGGCAAAGCTTTTTGTACGATAATATTGATCTGAGAGGTTACCCCGGCGGCTTAAGTGAAAGTATTGCTCCCATTGTAGATGGTAATAAAGTTGGTGGTCGCTTGTACTCTAAGTATTCGCTAGAATTACGTTACCCAGCCGTTAGTACAGAGCAATTACAACTAATTCCTTATATGTTTATGGATGCCGGTAATGCGTATGAAAATTTTGCATCTTTCGACCCATTTAACCTGAAGCGTTCGGTTGGTATTGGTACAAGAGTATTTTTACCGGTTCTTGGTTTAGTCGATTTAAGTTATGGTTATCGCCTAGACGGCGTGCTCGGCGAAACGAGCAATTCTACCTTGCTTCCGGGAAAGTGGGAATTCTTATTTAATATTGGATCCCCATTTTAATGAGACTAGAGAATCGCCATAGTATTTTACTAATAATTTCACTGTTTGTGTTGATGGATGCACATGCTCAAGATCAACGCATGGGCTTCTTCGAGTCAGACTTTATCCTATCTAATATTCCTGAATATTCTGGGATTGAGCAGCGTTTACAGCTTCTTAGTGATGGTTGGAGGCAAGAAATTTCGGATCTTGATACTGAGATTCAGTTACTACAAGAAGATTATTCGGCAAAAGAAATTCTATATACGGATGAGATTCGGCAAGAAAAACAGCGTGAAATTCAACAAAAGAAAACACAACGAGATGCGTTCTTAAATCAGAAATTTGGTCCGGATGGAGAATATTTCCAAAGTCAGGATGAATTACTGGAGCCAATAATGCGTCAAATATTCACAGCTGTTAGTGAAGTTGCACGAAAACAGGGATTTGATTTCGTTTTTGATAGATCGGGAGATATTTACTTGGTGTTTGCTCGAAGTGAATGGAATTTAAATGATGCAATATTAATCGAACTCGGAATCGATATAGAATAGAATTTTTATCAAAACATGCGGTATTTTTTATCGCTACAAAAACAGACTTATGAAAAAACTTTTACTATCACTTATTATTGTTGGTCTTTACTCAGTTGCCATTCAGGCTCAGGTTAAGATTGCTTACATGAACCCAAATGCAGTGCTCGGTCAGTTAGAAGAGGTTGCTGTTATAGATCAACAAATTGATGCTCTAATTACACAGCGTGATCAAGAAATCATCAATAAAGCAAATGCATTACAACAAGCATTTACAGATTATGAAGCGGTTCGTGTTTCGCTAAGCCCTGCCGAACAGCAAGAGCGAGAAGCTGTATTATTACAGCAGAATCAGGATTTAGAAACTGAACGCGATACTTATCTCAATGAGATTCGTCAACGGCGTGCTCAATTATTACAGCCGCTTATTGAGCGAATGGATGCTGCAATTAATAAAATTGCTACTGCTTCAGGCATCGATCTTGTACTAAACGAAGGGACATCCTATGGAGATGCAATTGTGTTTTATGCAAATGAAGAAAAATTGAATATTACACAACAAGTTTTAGACGAAATTAAATCAGAATAAATACATCTAATCATCTAATAAATACACAATGATGAAGAACATTAAATTAATTCTCGCAACGGTATTGTTGGTTGTGGGATTTGGAGTCAACAATAATGCAAAAGCTCAAGTAGCTGAAGAGGTAAAAATTGGTTACGTAAATCCTCAAGCTATTTTAGCAAGTATGCCTGAAATGAAGGCAGTTCAACAAAGAATTCAAAATTTTGCTCTTCGCAAGCAGCAAGAATTGGTTGAAAAAGAGCAAACATTCCAAGCTGAAGTAACTACTTATCAGCAAAAAATTGGGGTAATTTCATCTGAAGCGCAGGCGCAAGAAGAAGAACGTCTAGGTCAAATGCAAAATGACTTAGTTCAAGCCCAACAAACAGCCGAAGGTGAACTTGAGCAAAAAAGACAGGAATTACTTGGACCATTGTTGGAACAAATTGGCAACGCAATTAATACAGTAGCCGAGCGAATGGAACTAACCTATGTGCTAAATACAACTACATCCACCGGTGATTTAGTGATTCTATACGCGTCGGAAGAATACAGTGCGCGTTACAATATCACGGAAGCCGTTATGGAAGAACTCGGTATGTTTTAACCGAACCGGTCTGATCTTTTTTTAAACCCCGTTCATTATGGTGAACGGGGTTTTGTTATTTAACATTCTTTCTACGATTTCGGATATAATCCTCAAAGATATAGCCGCCTAAATCATCAAGTGAAGCAAAATATGCCTTCCCTTTATTTGCTTCTGTCATTTCGCGAACAAAGCTCTGTAAATATGGATCGCTTGCAATCATAAAAGTGGTAATATTTATTTTATCGCGTCTGCATTTAACTGCCTCATCCAACACTTTATTTACAATTTTACGATCTAAACCAAAGCTGTTTTTATATAATCGCCCATTTTCCATCATACACGATGGTTTCCCATCAGTGATCATAAAAATCTGCTTATTGGCATATTTTCTACGCTGCAATATATGTCGAGCAACCTCAAGACCTTGTTTAGTATTGGTATGATATGGTCCAACTTTTAAATATGGAAGATCTTCTACCGCGATTTGCCAAGCTTCATTTCCAAAGGCAACGATGTCGAGGGAATCTTTGGCATAATTGTTCATTATAAGCTCAGACAATGCCATAGCCACTTTTTTTGCCGGAGTAATTCGATCCTCGCCATACAGAATCATGGAATGACTTAAATCAATTAGTAATACAGTAGCTACCGAAGTGTAGTGATCAGACTCATAGACTTCCAGGTCATCCTCGTGTAAATTCAGATTATCTAACGTGCTGTGCTGAAACATATTCAACATAGTTTTTACGGTGTCTATTTGACCAATGTCATCGTTCTTATTCCATCGTCTTGTTTCAGGCTGCCTTTCTAATCCACGACCTGTGTGTTGGGTTTTATGATCACCAAAACCACCTTTATCCAGAGATTTAAATACATCTTCCAACGATTTCTGTCGTAAACTTCTTTCAGTTTTTCGCGTGATTACAACTTGGGATTTATCATCATTATTTTCTAGGTACCCTCTATCCATCATTTCTTGGATGAAATCACCAAGCCCATAATCGTCTTCAAATTGATCTGTAATTTTATACTGTTTATCCAGTTCAGCCAACCATTTAAGAGCTTGACTAACATCACCACTTGCAATGGTTAATAATTGCTGAAATAAATCCCATAGTGAATCAAAAGATGATTTACCCTTTTTCGGATTGTACCGTTCGTCCCATTCAAAATATCTAAAATCCATAACTGTGTGCTTTGTCTTATTAATATATTAAACTAGAAAACAGTTCCTTAATGCGAGTAATACTTTTTATATTTGAATATGAATTTGAATGAAGTAGACCGGCTTAAATTTGAAACTCAATTATGGTCTGAAGGATATAGCAGAATTATTGGCTTAGATGAAGTAGGGCGAGGCTGCCTTGCCGGTCCTGTTGTTGCTTCCGGTGTAATTTTTGAACAAGGTGTACAAATACCGGGTATCAGAGATAGTAAGGTCATCTCAAAAAAAGATAGGAAAGAATTGAGTAAAGAAATTAAAGCAAAAGCTTTGTTTTGGACCATTAAAGAAGGCAGTGTTGCCTTGATAGATGAAATCAACATCCTGTGGGCATCCATCAAAACAATGCAACTTTGTACAGAAACCAGCGGGGCAAAACCTGATTATATTTTAGTAGATGGCAATCGTTATACTACCTCTTTGATTCCGTATACATGTATTGTAAAAGGAGATAATCGAAGCATGAGTATTGGCGCTGCTTCAATTCTTGCGAAGGTTTACAGAGATAATTTGATGAAAAATTTTCATAATGAATTTCCTGAATTTGGCTGGGATCATAATGTCGGTTATCCAACACCGAAACATAAAAAAGCATTGGTGGAATATGGCAGTACTTATCTTCATAGACGAAGCTTTAAATTAGGTACTGAAAAGGAGTACAGTCGTTAACGATAAATACTAAATTCCCGTTTATGAAAATCCATATTCAAGACGATTGCAAGCATTAAGGTATTTGTTAGAAAAGCTGACCCGCCATAACTGATAAATGGTAATGGGATTCCGATTACGGGTAAAAGGGCTGTAGCACTACCCACATTTATAAAAAAGTGAATAAAAAATACTGCAGTTACACTTACTGTAACAAGTTGTGCAAACGGGTGTTTATGATTGCCGGCAATTCCAAGTAATCTCATAAATAATAAAAGGAATAACAAGACGACTAATCCTGCTCCGATAAATCCGAATTCTTCTCCAATTACGCAAAAAATAAAATCAGTATAGGACTCAGGCAGAAACTTTAACTGAATTTGTGTGCCTTTAAGAAATCCTTTACCGGTTAATCCACCAGAACCAATGGCAGTTTTAGCCTGAATAACATTCCATCCTGCGCCGGTTGGATCATAAGATGGGTTAGTAAATGCCACAATTCGAGCAACTTGATGAGGTTGTAGAATCTCGGTTAAAGCAAGTCGGACACCAACAACCGTTAAAATCCCGGTAAAAAATGAAGCGATTGTTAGCCAAGTTCGGCGTTGAATAAAAAATATTGCACCTGTAAGTAATAACCCGGACAGCAGGCCCAATTGCCAGTTTACCACAGTTAGATATAAAATAACTGCAGGTGATATTATGAATAAAGAAACTCCATACGGTAAACCTGACCAGAAAAGCATTACAGGAATAAGAGCGATAAATATAATTGCAGTCCCGAAATCGTTTTGCGCAATTACTAATGCAGTTGGAATTAGAATAATGAGTACAGAAGTAAACGCAAATCGAATGTTTTCAGCTGAAATATTTCGCCTACTTGTTAAATAATTAGCTACAGCAAGTATGGTAGCAATTTTCATGAATTCACTACTCTGAATACCAAATGGGCCGATATTAAACCAACTTTTAGCTCCGTTAATTTCGGTGCCAAATATTAGGGTTAATATCATAAGAACAACACCAATCAAATATAATAAGTAAGAAAGCTGCATGAACGTACGCGGAGATACAAACTGGGTACCAATCATTAATAAGACAGAAATGACAACGAAACCTAGCTGTTTATAGAAATTGTTTTGGATATAATCCGGTAAAAATTCTGAAACCGGTCCCTGAGTTGCACTATAAATAGCAATGAGACCAAAAAAAGTTAGAAATAACCAAATGGTTATGATACTCCAGTTAAATTCTCTTGGGTTGTTCAATATTACTCCCCTTGAGAATTATCTTCTTTCGGTACCCAATTCATCACATAATTGTAAACGTAATTTCTGTTTACTTCACCTGTGATATATTTTTCATGTAAGAGTGCCGCTATGGGTGCCGCTGAAGTTGATGCAAATCCGGCATTTTCTAAAAATACGGTAACCACTATTTGAGGATCTTCAACCGGGCTGAATGATGTAAACCAGCCATGGCTAAAACCGTGTGGATTTTGAGCTGTTCCGGTCTTTCCTGCAATATCAATAAGATCAGTTTTTGCATAAAATCGACCACTGCCTTCTTGAACAACTCGAGCCATCCCACGTTTTGCAATTTCAAGGTATTCATCTTTCACCCAATCAATTCGTTCATAAGAAATTGGAGTCAATTCCATTGTTCCGTCACTTTTCTCAATAGAATGTACAATATGTGGTTTGATTTTATATCCACCATTAGCAATTGAACTTGTCATTTGTGCTATTTGAAGCGGAGAGACTGATAAGACACCTTGACCAATTCCTAAGTTGATAATATCTCCAAGCCCCCATTGGCGAACACCAAACCATCGATCCATAAATGCACTATCCGGAACAATTCCTTTATTAGCACTAGGTAAATCAATTGAATTTGGAACACCAAGGCCGAATTCCGAAGCAAGATCTTTCCATTGATTGAGATGACCACTACTTCCAATTTTGTCCATCAATGAATAAAAGTAGGTGTTACTTGAGAAGGCTATAGCTTTCTCAAGATTATAATCGCCAAGTGGAGCAATATCTTTATATAAACGTCCTCTTCTGTAGCCGCCTCTATTTGTAACGATTGTTTCAGGAGTAATATGACCGAGATTCAGTCCAATCATTCCCATCAATGGTTTAAAAGTAGAACCCGGTGGTTGTCTACTGGATATTGCTCGGTTATAAAGTGGTCGCGTAGAATCAGTATTAATCTGTACCCAATAATCTCTATCAAGTCGACCTGCGAGTCGTGCGACGTCGTATTCTGGCGAACTAACTAATGCTAATATTTCACCATTATTTGGATTCATTGCCACAACTGCACCGCTTTTCCCTTTCATTAGTTCTTCGGCATAAGTCTGTAGTTCAGCGTCTATAGTGGTGATAATGTTATCACCTTGCATTGGTGATGTGCCTGTACGCTCACCCTCGTAATTACCAAAAGATTGCCCAAGTGCATTAACACGTAAAAATTCTATTCCAAGGGTACCTCGAAGTTCATCCTCATATATGAGTTCTAAGCCACTCTTGCCAATTTTGTCACCTAGTCTGAGATCTTGAGATGATTCATATTCTTCACGATTTGCTTCACGCAGATACCCAAAAATATGAGAAGCTTTTGTGGTTGAGGGGTAGTGTCGTTTACTGCCAATTTCATGACCAATACCTGATAGTTGCCAAATATTTTCTTGAATTAATGTAAAGGTGTTAAAATCAACATCGGTTAAAAGGGGAGAAGTTCTATACCAACTGTACTGTTGAGCTTCATTAACTCTTTCCGTAATCACACTATCTTCCACTCCCAGTAAACTGGCTAATAAAGGAATTTTATCATTTTCGAATTTTGCAGGTGTAATTGTGATAGTGAAAATAGGCTCATTATCAACTAGTAAAACACCATTTCTATCGTAAATCAAACCTCGCGCCGGGTTAACAAACTCTTGACGAATAGAATTTTCTTCCCCTAAAACTGAATAAGTCTCATATTGAATAATTTGTAAATAAAAGACACGTCCAAAAACGATAGCACTCAATCCTACTATGATCACTTGAAGTGCACGAATTGAAGTTCGGGTTCTATTTGATGTTTTTGAATCCACTATCGAACTCTAAATATATATATCAAAACGCCAATGAAAGCAGTGTAAATTGAATTGCCAAAAACAATTGTAAGTGGGGATAAACCGACAGCGTATGCACTAAAGAAACTGCTTAGTATAAATAAAATTATGTTATGAATTAAAGCACTACCAAGTATGAGGAGGAAGATTTGCCAAAGCAATAATTGAGCATCCGATTTTCTATGAATGAAATTGTAAACTATGAAAATGGTTAAGGTTTTCGAAAACATCATGATACCCCAGAAATCAAAAAAAGCATCCTGAATTAAAGCTAAAACCGCAGTAAATATAATAAGTTGAACACGGTCATATTTTTGAACCATCCACAGTAAAAAGAAAAAAAGAGGATCAACAGAAGCACCGAATATTTTAAGGTGTTGAAAAAACAATAGATCCAAAAGAATGAAAAATAATCCATAGAATAAATGTCTTACTAACTGTCTGTTCATCGGAAGAGCTGATTAGCTTGATCATTTAATGTTTTCAGAGCTGAATCGGGATTAAATTTCACTACAAATCCTTCTGAGATTTCAGAGAGTGATGTGAATGGTGATAAAAATATCCGCTGTGTATCTTTTCCGTCTTCTTGTTCTGTATCAATTACTGTACCAATGGGAATGCCACCGGGAAATTCATTTCCAAAACCACTAGTTTCAATGATATATCCACTATCAACTTCGATGGTTTTTGGTACAAAATTCATTATCAATTCCGACATATTATCTCCCTGCCAGCTCACAATTCCCATCGAACGATTTTCCTGAATTCTGGCACTCACCCTAAAAAGATTATTATAATAAGGCATCACTTGAGAATAAAATGCACTAGTAAGTATCACTTTTCCAACTAAGCCATCAGAAGTAATAACAGGCATCCCAACATCTATACCTTCGTTTGTACCTGCGTTAATGGTGAACGTGTTGTTAATTCCATTTAGATTTTTACTTACAAAGCGAACGGGGTGTAAGTCTAAATCACTACTATTTTGATAGTTAAGCAAATTTCTGAGTTCAGCATTTTCCTGTTCGATGGCACGTAAGCGACTTAATTCGTCTTGTAATAAGATGTTTTGCTGCTGAAGGTAGGTATTTGTTTTCAATGCTTGTCGGTAAACCCTAATATTTGACAAGGGCTCCTCTAAAACACTAACAAAAGTGATAGAAACCATACGCAACGAATTTAAACCATCACGATGGCGATTTACCGCTATGGCCAGCGCAAGTACAAGAATAATTGCGGTAACGATATAGTCGGTTGCATTCTCAACTTTAAATACTCTAAACTGCATGCAGCATGGTTTATGAGTCGATTACAGGTCGGTAATACTCAAGATTTTCTAAGATGGCACCGGTTCCACGAACAACGGCAGTTAAGGGGTCTTCAGCAATATGTACAGGAAGATCGGTGGTTTCCATAATCAGTTTATCCAGATTTTTGAGAAGTCCACCACCTCCAGTTAGCATAATTCCGCGATCTAAAATATCAGCAGATAATTCGGGGGGCGTTTGCTCTAACGATTTTGTAATAGATTCAACAATGGTATTTACCGATTCTGCCATTGCTTCGCGTGCATCTTTTGACGTAATGTGGCGAGTACGTGGAACACCATTTACCAAGTCACGGCCTTTCGTAATCATCTCAAGCTCTTCATCTAAAGGCGCAGCCGAACCTATTTCACATTTAATCTTTTCAGCAGTTCTTTCACCAATCAACAAATTGTGATTTCTTCTGAAATAATTGATGATATCATCATTTAATTCATCGCCACCTAAGCGAACTGATTGAGCGTAAACAATCCCTGAAAGTGCAATAACAGCTATTTCTGTAGTTCCACCCCCGATATCCACAATCATGTTTCCAACCGGTTCATGTACATCAAGCCCAATGCCTATTGCAGCGGCCATTGGTTCATCAACTAGAAAAACTTCTTTTGCACCAGCATGTTCTGCACTATCACGTACAGCTCGGCGTTCCACTTCAGTAATGCCACTTGGTACACAAATTACCATTTGGCGTGTGCTAGAATACCATTTCACTTTTACTTTTTTGATCATCCCACGGATCATCTGCTCTGCAACCTCAAAATCTGCAATTACACCGTCGCGTAGTGGGCGAATTGTGCGAATTTTTCGATGTGTTTTTTCGTGCATCAATCGAGCTTCATGACCGGTTGCAACAGGAATATTTTGCTGATTCAGGGCAACTATTGACGGTTCATTTAAAACGATTCCTTCTCCCCTTGAATAAATTAGAGTATTTGCGGTACCCAAATCTATTGCAATATCAGTATATAGAAAATCGAAGAGGCCTTTTTTTGCCGGTTTTTTTTCGCGAAGTGGAGATTGGATTCCTTGCCATGTGGACATTATAGGTGCTTAAATAAAAGGTTTTAGGACGATATTAATTCGGTTGAAAATACAATATTGATATTCTATTTGCGAATGCTGCAAATAGAATATTCAAGTAAAATAATTAGTGTTTAAAATGGCGCCTTCCGGTAAAAATCATCGCTAAGCCAAGTTCGTTAGCTTTTGCAATTACTTCCTCATCGCGAATACTACCACCCGGTTGAATTACAGCTGTAACTCCTGCGTCAGCGGCAGCTTCAACACCGTCAGAAAAAGGAAAGAATGCATCACTCGCAATAGCGGCGCCATTTAGCGACAATCCTTCTTTTTTTGCTTTTGCAATTGCTATTTCAGACGAATCAATTCGAGAAGTTTGACCAGACCCAATGCCTAATGTTTTTCCTTCTTTCGCATATACAATTGCATTTGATTTTACATGTCTTACCACTTTCCATGCAAACAATAAATCATGCAATTCCCTTTCAGTTGGATGCCGATCGGTGACTACTTTAAAAGCGTTCTCATCAAAAGGTTCCAGATCGGTGTCTTGCTTCAGAAACCCACCAAAAATTGATTTATAGGCTTTTTTTTCACTATGCGAGACATTTCTTTTGATACGAATTA
>Ga0316205_10002236_pt1 | contig 20723 bp, 18 predicted proteins | sample 3monthpyrite_MG_FD_204941 | JGI IMG/M metagenome (GOLD analysis project Ga0316205, IMG submission 204941) | Microbial mat bacterial communities from mineral coupon in-situ incubated in ocean water Damariscotta River, Maine, United States -... | ecosystem: Environmental > Aquatic > Marine >... | reverse complement strand
ATGCTGGATGAATGTCTTGCCGCCAACGGCCCCGATGCGATTACCTATTTCGAGATCACGACCTGCGCCGCGCTTCTGGCATTTTCTCGGGTCGAGGCGGATTTTACCTTGCTGGAGACTGGTTTAGGTGGGCGGCTCGATGCCACCAACGTGGTCGATGATCCGCGCCTGACCGTGATCACACCGATCGATATCGACCATCAGCAATATCTCGGCGACACGCTGCAGGAGATCGCGTTCGAAAAGGCGGGCATCCTGAAACGCGGGGTGACCTGCGTGGTCGGGCCGCAATCCGATATCGCCATGGAGGTGATCGAGGCCCGCGCCGCCCGGCTCGGTGCGCCGCTGATTGCCCATGGCCAGCACTGGCATGTTTGGGAAGAACGCGGGCGGCTGGTGTTTCAGGATGAAACCGGTCTGCTGGATCTGCCGAGCCCGGCGCTCATCGGCGCGCATCAGGTGCAGAATGCGGGCACCGCGCTGGCCGCGCTGCGCGCACTTGGCATGGAGGAACCCGCCTGCACCGCCGCCATGACCGATGCCACCTGGCCCGCCCGGATGCAGCGGCTGACCTCCGGCCCGCTGGTCGATCAGGCGGGCGCGGTCGGGTCGGATCTGTGGCTGGATGGCGGCCACAACCCCGCCGCCGCCGCGGCAATCGTCGAATCGCTGTCGCGCCTGCCAGCGCGGCCCACGCATCTGATCTGCGGCATGCTCAACACCAAGGATGTGCGCGGCTTCATGGCACCGCTGGCGGGCGTGGCCCAGAGCCTTCATGCCGTGTCCATCCCCGGTCAGGCCGCGACGCTTACCGCCGAGGATACCGTCGCCCAGGCCCGCGCCGCCGGGTTGCGGGCAGAAACGGCACCGGATGTCGACTCCGCGCTTGCCGCCATTCTCGCCGACCAACCCGGCGCGCGCGTGCTGATCTGCGGCTCGCTCTATCTGGCCGGGGTCATCCTGCAACAAAACGGCTGACCCGCGCGCCCGGTATCCCGCATCCGTAGGGTGGGTTTTCAACCCACCCTCCGCCGCCTCCCGCCGCACAAACATCGCCTGTTTTCCGGCCATATGTGCGCCTATCGCGTATGTACAGGGTATGCACAGGTTGTGCACGGAGTGTGACACCCCGGATCGGGCGGCGTTTTAATACCCGGTCATCTCAAGATAGCCGCGCCCGGCATCTGTTCCGGTAAAGGAAATCGGCCCCTCCCAATAGGGGATGCTCAGATCCATCCAGGCCTGCGGATTGAGCGGCTCGGTCACGATATCCACGCCGCGTTCCGGCATTTCAAACCGCCACGAAACCGGCACCTCGCGCCCCGCGACCTCGGCCCAGTCCAGAGGCGTCAAACGGATCGCGCCATCGCCATAGGCGGTGGTGCCGCCATCCGGCTCGATCCATGTGGCAGAGGTAAAAACAGTGTCTAAACCGCGCAAACCGAACCCCATCAGCCGCGCGCCATCCTCGAATTTCAGCGAAAACCAGTCCCATCCCGTCTGCTCTGCCGACAAGGGCTGCGACGACCATTCCCGGTCCAGCCAGCCATCGCCGGTCACCTCAACCGGGCCCTCGGGCAGGTTCAGCGTTCCGGTGACGCGGTAGAAGGGCTGCGAATAATACATGCTCGCCTGCCCCTCGGGCGATTTCACCGAATAGCCGCCATCGCCGTGAAAAATGATCGGCCCGTCGGCGGCCAGATCCAGATCATAGGAAAAATCATCGCCGCGCGCGGTCAGGGAAAGCGTTTGCAGATCAATCCCTTGGCCCGCCATTTCCCAATCGTCGATATAGGCCCTGAACGGATCCGCAATGACCCCCGCCTGCCCGATGCCACCCCGTGCATAGCGTTCGGCGCTGAACTGGGTCTCGGCGGTGGTCAGCCCGGCATGGCCCAGCCAGATCTGCGCGCTGTCCCAACCCGACGCCTCCTCGGGCCTGAGTGCTGAGCGAAACAGCGTCCATTGCACGCCGAACTCGCGCCCGTCCTCGGCCTCCAGAGTTGCGGTCAGATACCACCATTCGATGCGGAAATCGGGATGCGGGCCGTGGTCGCGGGGAAAGGTGATCTGGTAGTCGGGGTCAGGATCTGAAAACCCGGTCGCATCGGTGCCCAGCCCCGCAAACCCCTGTGCGAGAGCCTGATTTGCCCAGAAGATGGCCAGCAGAAGCACTCTAACGTTCATTGGAAAACACCTTGAGCAATTGAGTGGGCGGCATCCGCAGAAGCCTGAGCGCCGGAAGCGCCGCCGCAATGGTGGAGGAGAGCATGGCATATCCCAAAAGCCGCAGATAATCGCCGGGAAAGATAACCATCGGCAAGCGCCAGCCAAAGGCCTCGACATTCACGATCGTCAGCAAAACCCAGGCAAGCGCCAACCCCACGGGCAGCGCGATAACCCAGGTGACGGCAACGATGCCAAGCGTCCTGATCAGCTCGGCCCGCGCCAAGGTGGCACGGGTCTGGCCAATCGCCCAAAGCGGCGCGACTTGCGGCAGGCGCATATTGGCCAACGTCAGAAGGCTTGCAAACAAGGCGAACCCGGCCACGGCGAGGGTCAGGATATTGAGCGCGCCGGTCACGCGAAAGGTCTGTTCAAACACCCGCAGCGCCACCTGTTTCTGACTGGCCTGATCGCGGATATTGGCCTGCGGCAGGTCGAAGCGTTGCAGCACCGCGCGGCGCAGATCGCTGGCGTCGACTTCACCGGTGCGCACCGCAGTGCGGCGTTGGTCGATCTCGGTGAAATTGTCGCGCAAGACCCGCAATGCCACCATGGCCTGACCATTCGGGTTGCCATAGTCCGAATAGATCGCGCCAATCGGCAATGTCAGACCCGGGCGCAGGGTAACGCTGTCGCCCAAAGACAGATCGGACCGGCGCGCCATCTGTTCATTGATCATCGCCAAGCTGCCATCAGCCAAGCCGTCCCAGGCATTGGAAATAGTCTCTAACAAAGGCCAATTGTCCCTGTATGTGGCGTCATCGAGAATGCCGAACACGGTGGCGGGCAGCCCGTCGATCCGGGTCTCGGCATGGGCAATGGGCAGGACTGCTGAAACCTGCGGCGCAAGGTAGGCGCGGATTTGCGCGGCCTCGTCCTCGGACCGCGCGGTGACGTAAAGCTCGGAGACCAGACGCTGTTCGAGCCAGCCGGTAAAGGTCAACCGGAACGACCCCACCATGGTAGAGACACCGATATTGGCCGCCAGCGCCAGCAACAACGCCATCAGGGCAAGCGACAGGCCAGGCAGCAATTGCCGCGTATCGGCCAGAACCCATTCGCCAAAGGCACCGCGCGCCCGGCCCTGGGCCAGTCCAAGCGCCAGTATCACGATCCCCGGCAACAAAAGCGCCGCACCGATCAGCAGGGCCCCAAGGCTGAGGAACCCGGCCGTCAGCGACCCGCCATAGACCGCCAGCCCCGCGCTGGCCGCCAGCAGAGCCAGGCCTGCGCCCGCCTGCCGAAGCATGGTCCGCGCCGATCCCAGTGCCCAGGCGCGGGGCTGTGCCGGGGCCAAGAGCGGCATATTCATCAGCCTCCAGAATGACTGCGCCGAGGAGACCCACGCGCCAAGCACCGCGATCACGAGGCCCATGATGGCCCAGAGCGGACGAAACGACAGCGCGCCGCTGATTTCCGCGCCATAAAGGCTGCGCAAGGTGCCGGCGACATCGGGCAACAGCAGAGCCGCGATGATATAGCCCAGCACCACGCCCGCACCGCCAGCCAGCAGCGCAATCGCCGTCACCTCGACCGCCAGCGCCGCGAACAGCCGCCGCAGCGGCACCCCGATGGCGCGAAGCGTGCGAAAGACCGGGCGGCGCTGTTCAAAGGCCAACCCGATCGAGGCATGCACGATGAAAAGACCCACGGCGAAGGACAGAAAGCCGAAGGCGCTGAGATTGAGGTGCAAACTGTCGGTCAGGCGCGACAGGTCATCGCGCGCACGCGGGGCCTCACGCCGCAATCGGGTCGTGGTGGCAAGCGGCGGCAGGCCCGCGGGCTGATCCTCTGCGATGGTCAGAAAGGACAGGGTGTCCCGGTTCAGCAGCCGCGCGGCGGTGGCGATATCGGTCAGCATCAGGCCGGGGGCCAGGGCGCTGTTTTCCACGATGGCGGGAAAGCCCGCGGGCAGGGGCGGCAGGGCCGTGTCGGTGGCCACCATGATCATGCCCGGCGGTGCGAGGAAATCGGTGAATTCCGTCTCGGGTCCGAAGGCTCCTTGCGGCAGGGACTGGACGGGCGCGGTCAGCGGATCGACCCCGATCAAGCGCCAGTTCTCATCGCCCAATGCCAATGGGCCCTCCATCACCGGCGACACCAGCCACCCGGCCCGGCGCAGCAAAACATAGTCTGCAACAGGGATTTCGGCCCCGTCGGGATGCACCAGCCGGGCCAGTTGATTGGCCCCGAGCGTGGCTGCCGCCCGGGCATAGCTTTGCCTGGCCTCTTCATTGATCGCCTGCACACCCGACCAAAGCGCGGTGGCCAGAGCCAGGCCCAAAACCAGCGTCGCCAATTGCCCGGGGTGGCGGCGCCAATGCGAGAGAAACGTCTCTAACACAGGCATATCAGAGCCGTTCCAGTTGACCGTGGCGCAGATGCATGCGCCGGGCAAACCCGGCGGCCAGGCGCTGTGAATGGGTGGCCATCACCAATGCGGCACCCGAGGCGGTGACCAGATCATGCATCAGCGCCATCACCGCATCGCCGGTCTGTTCATCTAGGTTTCCGGTCGGCTCATCGGCCAGCACAAGGCGCGGGCGCGCGGCCAGTGTTCGTCCGATTGCCACGCGCTGTTGCTGCCCGCCCGACAATTGTTCGGGATAGCGGTTCTCAAGCCCCGAGAGGCCAAGCCGATCCGTCAGCTGCGCAACATGGGTCGCGTCGTGATTGCCCGCCAGCCGGGCCTGCAGCGCCAGATTCTGCGCCACGGTCAATGACGGCACAAGGTTGAACTGCTGAAACACCAGACCGATCCGGCTGCGCCTGATGACAGCACGCCCGGTATCCGCCATGGCCAGCAAGTCCTGCCCCTCAAAGAGGATCTGTCCGCTATCGGCATCATCCAGCCCGGCCATCAGATGCAGAAGCGTGCTTTTTCCCGACCCGCTTTCCCCCGTCAGCGCCAATGTGTCCCCCGATGCCACCGATAGCGATATATCGCGCAGAACCGGCACGGGCCCGTCCGCGGTGTCAAAGCTCTTGCTGAGGGTCAGGATGTCTAGCACGGGGGGCAGAGGCTCACTGTCAGGGCGATCGGCGTCGGGGTCGAGTTGACCGCGACCAGCACCCGAGCGCAAGCCCACCAGAGCGGCAAAACCGCCCCTGGCCGCCAGCCTGCCTATTCCGTGGCCCAGTCCGCGCTCTGCATTTCGCGCAGGCGTGAGGCCGTGCGTTCGAACTCGAAACTGCCGGATCCCTCGGAATAGAGCCTTTCGGGCGTGTCTTCGGCCGAAATGATCACCCGCGTTTCTGCCTCGTAAAGCGCGTCGATCAGGGTCACAAAGCGTTTGGCCTCGTTGAATTTGGAGCTGTCGAGCCGCGGCACGTTTTCCAGCACCAGAAGTTTCACCGCCCCCGCCAATGCCAGGTAATCAGCAGGCCCGAGCGGGCGGCCGCAGAGATCCCAGAAATCGACGCGGGTCATCCCGGCCCAGTAATTCGGCAGATGCACCTCGCGCCCCTTCACCTCCAGCACCAGCTCTTCGCTTTTGCCGCCGGTCAGATCCTGCCAGACCTCGTCAATCGCGATGCGCGCGGCCGCATTGGCGGGCGAGAAATAGGTCTGCGCACCGGCCAGCCGATCCTGCCGGTAATCGGTCAGGGCGGCGATTTCATGCACGTTGAGTTTGTCGTTCAAGAGCGCGATGAAGGGCAGGAACAATTGCCGGTTCAGCCCGTCCTTGTAGAGATCATCGGGCGGGCGGTTCGAGGTGGCAACGATGACCACGCCGGCCTGCAACAGCATCTCGAACAGGCGGCCCACGATCATCGCATCGGTAATGTCGGTGATCTGCATCTCGTCGAAACACAAGAGCCGCAGGCCTTTCGCCACCGCATCGGCGACAGGTTTCAGGGCATCGTCGACGCCGGTTTTGCGCGCCTCATGCAGGCCGGTCTGGATCTCCTGCATGAAGGCATGGAAATGCACCCGGCGTTTTTGGGCGATGCCGGCATGGGCAAAAAAGAGATCCATCAGCATGGATTTGCCGCGCCCGACGCCACCCCAGAGATAGACGCCGCGCGCGCCCTCGGGGATTACCGGTTTGAAGAAACGTCCGAGCAGCCCTTTGCCAGATTGGGCGGGGCGGTCCTCCAGTTCCTCGCGCAACTCCTCCAACACCAGCAGCACTTCGCGCTGACCGGGATCGGGGCGCAACAGGCCCTCGGCCACGCGGGTGTCATAAATCGCCTGAAGATGCTGTCCCATGAAGGGGTTGGTAACGCGACCCCACGCCCGGTGCCACAAGAATTCTGATCTGACGCGCCATGATATCTGATTTGACAGCGCCCGTGCGCGTGGCCGAATGTCGGCGGGCAGATCCCCCCGGGAGCGTTTCATGCAACCCAAGCCCAAGCTGCTGACCCCCGTCCTGATTGGCGGCAGCATCATCCTCATGCTCAGCTTTGCCATCCGGTCGAGCTTTGGCATCTTCCAGATCCCGATCGCCGAGGATTTCGGCTGGCTGCGGGCCGAATTCAGCATGGCCATCGCCATTCAGAACCTCGCCTGGGGCATCGGGCAGCCGATCTTCGGAATGATCGCAGAGCGGTTTGGTGATCGAAAGGCGATTATCCTCGGGGCGATCCTCTATGCGGGCGGGCTGGTGTTTTCGGCGATGTCCGTCACGCCCGGCGCGCTGCAGTTTTATGAGGTGCTGGTCGGGTTCGGCATCGCGGGCACCGGCTTTGGCGTCATTCTGGCCGTTGTCGGGCGGGCAGCATCGCCCGAGCGTCGGTCGATCTCGCTCGGGATCGTGACCGCGATGGGATCGGCCGGGCAGATCATCGGCCCGCCCTTTGCCGAGGCGCTCTTGTCCATCCTGTCATGGCAGGCCGTGTTCCTGATTTTTGCGGGCGTGATCATGGTCGGCCTTCTGGCGCTGCCGCTTTTGCGGTCACCGCCGATGATGGACAAGGCCGAGCTGGACAGCACCATGCGCGAAATCCTGGGCAAGGCGTTTCGCGATCCGTCCTTCATGCTGATCTTTGTCGGGTTTTTCTCCTGCGGGTATCAGCTTGGGTTTGTCACCGCGCATTTCCCGGCCTTTGTGACCGAGCTGACCGGGCAAATCGCGCCGGGAGGCGTTTTGGCAAATGTCGGGGTCACAACATCATCGGCGCTCGGCGCGCTGGCGATTTCGCTGATCGGTCTGGCCAATATGGCGGGCACGATCATGGCGGGGATATTGGGCGGGCGCTATACGCGCAAATACCTGCTGGTCGCGATCTATACCGGGCGCACAATCGCGGCGGCGACCTTCATCTTGCTGCCGATCACCCCGCTCAGCGTAATCGTCTTTTCCATCGTGTTCGGGTCTTTGTGGCTGGCGACGGTGCCGCTGACCTCGGGGCTGGTCGGCTATATCTACGGCATGCGCTATATGGGCACGCTTTATGGCTTCGTCTTTCTCAGCCATCAATTGGGCAGTTTCCTGGGCGTCTGGCTGGGTGGCTGGATGTATGACCTTTACGGCAATTACACCCTGGTCTGGTGGATCGGGGTCGGGGTCGGTGCGTTTTCCGCCGTGGTGCATCTGCCGATAAGGGAGGTTCCGATCCGGGTGCGGGCGGCCACCTAGAGATTATCCTCGATTGCCTCGGCCACGCTGGCGGGATGGGTAAAGGCAAGCCCGTGATCGGCCCCGGCCAGTTCGATCTGCATCGCCTTGCGGTTGGCCTGGGTCAAACGGCCCATGCTGGAGATGGGGATGGTCGCATCATCGCTGCCCCAGATGGCCAGAACCGGCAAACCGGCGGCAGCGATGGCGCGGTGCAGCTCTGTCTGATCATCCGCAAGGATGCCGCGCGCCGAGGACAGCATCGCCGCCAATGTACCCGATTTTTCGGCCTCGGCGCACATCCGGGTGACGATGCCTTGCGCCGTCGGGTCCGCATAGCGCGCATCGGCAAAGGCCGCACGGAACATGCGCGCGCCGAAAATCTCCTGTAGCCAATCACCGAGAACCGGCCGATTGCAGATAAACCGCGCAGCCGGGCTGACCTCATAGTCAAACCCCGCCGAAGCCAGCAGGATCAGCGCCAGAACACGATCGGGGCTGCGGGCGGCATAGGCCGAGGCGATCGCGCCGCCCATGGAATAGCCCATCAGGGTAAACCGGCCGGTGACGCCTTCGGCCTCCAGCAACTGATCCAGATGACGTAGGAAAAATGCGGCGTTCTGGCGGCCCATGACCCGGTCGGAATGGCCACGCCCGTAATGGTCATAGGTGATGACGCGATAGCCAAGTTCGGTGAGGTAAGGGATGAGAGGCTCCCACACATAGGACGGCGTGGACAGCCCGTGAATGCAGACCAGCACGGGGCCATCTTCAGGCCCGTAGCGGGTAACATGGGTTGTGCCCATGGTTAGTGGAACCAGATCGCCGGTGACCTGATCGCGAAACTCGGTGACGCCGGGGCGGCGGAAGCGCACCAGCAGATAGATGCCACCCAGGGCGATGATCAGAAAAATCAGCAGGATGACGGCACCGGTCATGAACGGGCCTCCTAATCGGGTAACAAACCGTCCTCAATAAGCCGCGCGGCCCAGTTATCCGGCCCGTCAAACAGATGGGTGCTCCAGCCGCGCGCCCTGGCTGCCGCGATATTGTCGGCCCGGTCATCGGTAAATAACAGGTTTTCCGGCGCAATGCCGCTGGTTTCCTCGACATGGGCGAAAATCGCCGGGTCGGGTTTGGCCATGCGCAGGTGGCCCGAGATATAGGGCCGGTCGAAGTTGTGCAGGAAATCATACTGCGTCTGCGCATAAGCAAAGCTTTCGACGCCGAAATTCGACAGGGCAAAAACCGGCACGCCGCGCGATTGCAGCCTCTTCATCAGGATCACCGAATGAACGATGACGGGTTGTGCCAGTTCGATCCAGCGGTCGTGCCACATCCTGATTTCATCGCGGAACGCCGGATAGGCCTCGGCCGTTTCATAGATCACGTCGCGGAACGGCTCACCCAGGTCGACCCGGTCGTTCATGGCGTGCAGATCGATAGCGGCGAACATCTCCCGCCGCCGGGCCTCACCGATCTCGCGGTCATAGAATCGCTCGGGCTGCCACTCGATCAGGACATTGCCGATATCGAGGACCACCGCCGCGATGCTCACTCGGACGCTCCGTAGAGTGCCTCGGCATGAAACGAGATGTGATCCTCGATAAAGCTGGAAATGAAGAAATAGGAGTGATCATAGCCCGGTTGCAGGCGCAGGGTGGCATGCTGTCGGCGTTCGGCGATGGCCTGGGCCAGCGCTTCGGTCTTCAGCAGGTCGCCAAACTGATCGGCGGTGCCCGTGTCGATCAGGACCGGGCCGGGAAAGCCGGCCTCGCGCATCAGATGGGTCGCGTCATGGGCGGCCCAATCGGCCTCGTTCTCGCCCAGATAGGCGGTGAATTGTTTGCGGCCCCAATCGCTGTCGGTCGGGTTGCAGATGGGGGCAAAAGCGGAGACGCTGGCAAAACGGTCGGGCAGGGTCATGGCAATGGTCAGCGCGCCATGGCCGCCCATGGAATGGCCGGTGATGCCCTGGCGCGCCGGATCCAGCGCGAAGCGGTTAAAGATCTGTTCCGGCAGATCCTCGGTGATGTAATCCCACATCTGGAAATGCTGGGCCCAGGGGTCTTGCGTGGCGTTCACGTAAAACCCGGCCCCCTGGCCAAGGTCATAGGCCGCGTCATCGGGCACACCGGCCCCGCGCGGCGAGGTATCGGGAAAGACCAGCGCGATGCCCTGTTCGGCGGCCCAAAGCTGTGCCCCCGCCTTGACCATCGCGTTTTCATGCGTGCAGGTCAGGCCCGACAGGAACCACAGGACCGGCACCGCCATATCGGCGGCTTCCTCGGGCAGAAAGAGGCCGAAGGTCATGTCGGTCGCCGTGGCGATAGACGCGTGGCGATAGACGCCCTGGGTGCCGCCAAAGCAGCGGTTTTCGGAAAGGGTTTCCATGGTCGATCTCTCCCGTCTCGGTCACTATCAGGCCTATCGCGCGGGGCCGGATGCGGCAAGGCTTCACAACAGCGGCGTAACCCAGGCGATCACCAGCGAAACCGTCGCGATGGAAAGCGCCGTCGAAATCAGGATCGAGGCCGATACCCGCTGCGGGGCGACGCCGTAATGCTGCGCCAGGATATAAACATTGCCCGCCACCGGCAGCGACGCCGCCGCGATCATGACGGCGGCATCGAACCGGGCCACCGGGATCAGCACCAGCGCCGCCAGGGCCACCGCCGCCGGGTGCAGCACCAGTTTGCAGAAACTCAGCCAGGCCGCGACCGACATCCGCTCGGTCGATTTCGTGGCCAGCGAGGCACCGATGGCAAAGAGCGCGCCGGGCGTGGCAGCAGCGCCCAGAATGGTCAGGAATTCATTGGCGACGTCGGGAATGGGCACCGACAGGCTGGAAGAAATCAGGCCCAGGCTGATGGCCACGACCATCGGGTTCCGGACCAGGCCCGACGCCACGGTTTTCAGCAGGCCCGCCGACATGCGGCCATCGCGTGAGCCCGTGATCAGGATGGTGATGAGGCTGGAGAACACCACCAGATCGATGGTCAGCACCATCAGCATCGGCCCGACGGCACCCTCCCCCATCAAAACCACCAGCATCGGCACGCCCAGAAACCCGGTATTGCCAATAACGGCGCATTGGGCCTCGACCGCGCCCTCGGCAACTCCGACGCGGCGGATGATCGCCACGGCCATGGCCAGCAGATACACAACCCCGCCGCCAAAAAGATATGCCGCCAGAAAATTCCAGTCGAAGATCTCGGCGATCGACAGGTTGGCCGAAAAATTGAACAACATCGCCGAAAGCGCGAAGTAGAACACGAATTTGGTCAGATAGGCCGTGGCTTCAGCCGTGAAAAACCCGGTGCGCCCGGCCTGATAGCCCAGGGCGATCAAGCCAAAGAAGGGCAGGGTTTTCAGAAAGATCTCGATCATTTCCGTAACGGCTAGGCCATTGGCGCGGGGCTGTCCAGCGTCGACATCGCTTGCAGAACTGAACGGATCGGTCTATTTTCAACTGCCGAGTCACAAGGACCGCCAATGTGAACGCCCCGCTACGCAAAGGCCGCAAATTCGATCAGGTTCTGGAAGGGGCCCGCACGGTATTTCTGCGCGAAGGATTCGAGGGGGCCAGCGTCGATGAAATCGCCCGCGACGCTGGCGTGTCCAAGGCAACGCTCTACAGCTATTTCCCTGATAAACAGTCTCTTTTTCTTGGTGTTATCACCAGCGATTGCCAGAGCCAGGCCAGCAACGCCATGGCCGGAGAGATCCTGCAGCGGCCGGTGCCCGAGGTCATCCACGCCATCGCGCATTCCTTCGTTACTTTTTTCCTGACCGGAGGCGCGCTTCAGATGTTTCGCCTCTGTGTCGCGGAATCGGGCCGGTTTCCCGAATTGGGCAAGGCGTTTTACGAAAGCGGGCCGAAAAATTCGCAGGATCAGATCGTCGCCTATCTGGAAAGCCCACGCGCACGGGCCGAGCTGGACATCGCAGACAGCTATGTCGCTGCCGATCAGCTGTTGCAGCTGTGCCGGACCGATCTGATGCTGAAATTGCTTTTTGGGGTAGTCGATCAGGCCTCGTCAGAGGAGATCGACCATATCGCCGCCGAGGCCGTGGCGATGTTTCTGGCGCGTTACCGGCGTCAGGCGGGATCGTAGCCCGATAACGCCCGCCTTCGTCCAGCGGACGTTATGCGGATCTGTCAGAGCTCGGCCCTATTTGGCGGCACCTGCATCGCCGGCAACCAGCTGGTCCCAGATCTCCTCCAGCCGCACGGCCACGGTTTCGCGCGCATCATTGTCGCTGTCGGAATTATAGACCGTCAGAAATGGCGCAACCAGACCGGCCTCGATCGGACACATAAAGAGGGCATCGACCACATCGCCGCGCAGATCATAGCCGCCAATGGTCCATTCGCTGCGCCCGGTAAACCCGTCGCCGCCATAGGTCATCCGATAAGCATCGACCGTGGCCTCGGCCAAGCGCATGCATTCGGCGCGATCATCCAACGAACCCAGATCGGTCACCGTCCAGCCTTCGGCACCGGCCACACCGGCCGTCATCGCCAGCGCGAGCCCGGCCGTCAAAAGCGAATGTTTCATCTCAAATCCTCCTTGTTGTGAAAAAAGTGCCGGGCCGCGTCGCGCCCCGGCATCGGGGATCAATATACCACGACCGCACGGATGGATTCACCTGAATGCATCAGATCGAACCCCTTGTTGATATCCTCAAGGTCAAGGACATGGGTGATCATCGGGTCGATCTCGATCTTGCCATCCATGTACCAATCGACAATTCCGGGCACTTCGGTGCGCCCGCGCGCGCCGCCAAAGGCGGTGCCCTTCCATGTCCGGCCGGTGACCAGCTGGAAAGGCCGGGTGGAAATCTCGGCCCCCGCCGGGGCCACGCCGATAATCACCGATGTGCCCCAGCCCTTGTGGCAGGCCTCAAGTGCTGCCCGCATCACCTGCACGTTGCCAGTGGCGTCAAAGGTGTAATCGGCCCCGCCGCCGGTCAGTTCGACCAGATGGGCAACCAGATCGCCCTCGACTTTGGTGGGGTTCACGAAATCGGTCATGCCGAATTGCCGGGCCATGTCGGCCTTGTCCTCGTTCAGATCGACGCCCACGATCTGATCGGCCCCGGCAAGGCGCAGACCTTGGATGACATTGAGGCCGATGCCGCCAAGACCGAACACGATGCCGCGCGATCCGATTTCGACCTTGGCGGTGTTGATCACCGCGCCAATGCCGGTGGTCACGCCACAGCCGATGTAACAGATCTTGTCAAAAGGCGCGTCCTCGCGAACCTTGGCCAGTGCGATCTCGGGCACGACGGTGTGGTTGGCGAAAGTCGAGCAGCCCATGTAGTGATAGATCGGCGTGCCATCGAGCATGGAAAACCTTGTGGTTCCATCGGGCATCAGCCCCTGCCCCTGCGTCGCGCGAATCGACTGGCAGAGATTGGTTTTGGGGTTCAGGCAATATTCGCATTCGCGGCATTCGGGCGTGTAGAGCGGGATCACGTGATCGCCGGGTTTGAGCGATTTCACCCCCGGCCCGACCTCCAGAACGACGCCCGCCCCCTCATGGCCCAGGATCGCGGGAAAGATGCCCTCGGGATCCGCGCCCGAGCGGGTGAATTCATCCGTGTGGCAGATCCCGGTAGCCTTGATCTCGACCAGAACCTCGCCCTCTTTCGGACCGTCGAGGTTGACCTCCATCACTTCCAGCGGTTTTCCGGCCTCAAGGGCAACGGCGGCACGGGTGCGCATAATCGGATTCCTTCCTGTTTCATTCTTTGCGGCAAGCCTGTGGCAAAGCCGCCGCCAGATCAATGGACGAGATCGCGCACGGGCCGGGATTTTTCCCGCCCTGGGGCTGAACGATCTGGCCCCCCGGGGTGGTGCCCGGCGCACATAGGTTTGGATCAAACACTATCATATTCGACGAGGTGCCATAATGACCCGGCTGAGTCTTGCCGCCCAGAACCCCTGCACTCCGGCATGAATATCAGCCTGCTCTATGTGGCCCATCGTCTGACCGTCCAGACCGACGCAAACGAGACGATTACCCGCATCTCTTGCGGATGACTTGCGCCCGGCGCTGATTCCCCCTATATCCCCTTCAACAGCGGCGCGTCGGCCTCCACCCCCGAACGCTCCACCGGGAAATATCAACGGGCCGCGCGCCCGTTTTTTTGTGTTTGGAACCCATGTCCGACCTGATCGCCAAAACTGCTATTGATAAGCGCCTGGCCGATATCCTGACCCCCGTGATCGAGGGGATGGGGTTCGAACTGGTGCGCGTGCGCCTGATGAGCGGCAAGACCCGAACCCTGCAAATCATGGTCGAACGCCCCGATGGTGGGATCGAGGTGGATGAATGCGGGCAAATATCGACCGCCGTCAGCGCCCTGATGGATGTGGAAGACCCGATCGAGGAAAACTACGCGCTCGAAGTATCCAGCCCCGGCATTGACCGGCCGCTGACCCGGCTCAAGGATTTCGACGTCTGGCAGGGTTATGAGGCCAAGCTGGAGACCACCGAGATGATCGACGGACGCCGCCGGTTCAAAGGTGAGCTGGCTGGTATCGAAGGCGACGAGGTGTTGATCAACCTCGACACCGATGGCGGAGAGCCTGTCACCATCGGATTGCAGTTTGATTGGCTGAGCGATGCCAAACTGGTCCTGACCGACGAGCTGATCACCGAGATGCTGCGTCAGCGCAAGGACGCCGGCATCATCGACGAAACCCAATTTGACGAGATCGAAACAGAGATGCCCAACGAGGCGGAGGACTGAGACATGGCAATCACCAGTGCAAACCAGCTGGAGCTTTTGCAAACCGCCGAGGCCGTGGCCCGCGAAAAGATGATCGACCCGATTCTGGTGGTCGAAGCAATGGAAGAAAGCCTCGCCCGCGCCGCCAAGTCGCGTTATGGCTCCGAGCTGGATATCCGCGTCCATATCGACCGCAAGACCGGCAAGGCCACCTTCACCCGCGTGCGCACCGTGGTCGAGGAGGTGGAAAATCACTTCACCGAACTGACCGAGAAAGAGGCGCAGGCCTATAAGGAAGGTGCCGTTGTCGGCGATGAGATCATCGACGAGGTGCCGCCCGTGGAAATGGGCCGGATCGCCGCGCAATCGGCCAAGCAGGTCATCCTGCAAAAGGTCCGCGAAGCAGAGCGCGACCGCCAGTATGAGGAATTCAAGGACCGCGCCGGCACCATCATCAACGGCCAGGTCAAGCGAGAAGAATACGGCAACGTCATCGTCGATATCGGCCGGGGCGAGGCGGTCCTGCGCCGCAACGAAAAGATCGGCCGCGAAAGCTATCGCCCGAATGACCGGATCCGGGTCTATATCAAGGATGTGCGTCGCGAACCGCGCGGACCGCAGATCTTCCTCAGCCGCACCGCGCCGGAATTCATGGCCGAGCTTTTCAAGATGGAAGTGCCCGAGATCTATGACGGCATCATCGAGATCAAGGCCGTCGCCCGCGACCCCGGCAGCCGCGCCAAGATCGCCGTCATCTCCTATGACAACTCGATCGACCCGGTCGGGGCCTGCGTGGGTATGCGCGGCAGCCGTGTGCAGGCCGTGGTCAATGAGCTTCAGGGCGAAAAGATCGACATCATCCCGTGGAATGACGATCAGCCGACTTTCCTGGTGAACGCGCTGCAACCGGCCGAGGTGTCCAAGGTTGTTCTGGACGAGGATGCCGGCAAGATCGAAGTTGTGGTTCCCGACGATCAGCTGAGCCTGGCCATCGGCCGGCGCGGCCAGAACGTGCGCCTGGCCAGCCAGCTGACGGGCCTCGATATCGACATCCTGACCGAAGAAGAGGAAAGCGCCCGTCGCCAGGCTGAATTTGCCGAACGCACGCAGGTCTTCATGGACAGCCTGGATCTGGACGAGTTCTTTGCGCAGCTTCTGGTATCCGAAGGCTTCACCTCGCTGGAAGAAGTTGCCTATGTCGAACTGGATGAACTGTTGGTCATTGATGGTGTCGATGAGGATACCGCCAAGGAATTGCAGGCGCGCGCCCGCGACCATCTGGAAGAGCAGAACAAGAAGGCGCTGGAACGCGCCAAGGAACTGGGTGTTGAACAGAGCCTCATTGATTTCGAGGGCCTCACACCCCAGATGCTGGAGGCATTGGGCGAAGATGGCGTGAAAACGCTGGATGATTTCGCAACCTGCGCCGATTGGGAATTGGCGGGCGGCTGGACGACAATCGACGGGCAGCGCGTCAAGGATGACGGGCTGCTGGAGAAATTCGAGGTCAGCCTGGAAGAAGCGCAGAACATGGTGATGACCGCCCGCCTGCAATTGGGCTGGGTGACCATCGAGGAACTGGAAGAGCGCGCCGCAGCCGAAGCCGAAGCCGCCGCGGCGGCCGAAGAAGAGGAGGCCGAAGCCTGATCGCAGGCTTCGGAACCTGACCGGAATGACCCGGGGTGGCCAAACCAAATCTCGCGATGAAGCCGAACGGCGTTGCATCGCAACCGGCGAAAGCCAACCCAAATCGGGGCTGATCCGCTTTGTCGTGGGTCCGGACAACATGATTGTGCCGGATCTCTTGGAGAAGCTGCCGGGCCGGGGGATCTGGGTTTCCGCCGATCCGGCGGCGCTGGCCAAGGCGGTCGAGAAGAACCTGTTCAGCCGCGGGGCCAGGCAAAAGGTCACGCTGCCGGACGATCTGATCGATCAGGTCGAGGCGGGGCTGGCACGCCGGGTTGTGGATCTGATCTCGCTGGCGCGCAAATCGGGCCGGGCGGTGGCCGGGTTCGAAAAAGTGAAAAGCTGGCTTGCCGAAGGGCGGGCCAAAGTGCTGCTTCAGGCCGCGGATGGTTCGGAGCGCGGGAAAACAAAACTCTGGACGCCGGAAGGGGCCCGATACTTCGGTTGCCTGACGGCGCAGGAATTGGGTTTGGCATTCGGTCGCCAAAGTGTGATACATGGCGCGCTTGCGGCTGGTGGACTCGAACGACGTGTTGTAGAGGAGGCCTCGAAGCTGCGGGGCCTGCGCGGCACATACGGCGAAAATCTCGCCGAGAAGGATGCGAAAGACGTATGAGCGATCAAGACGGTAAAAAAACACTGGGGCTTTCTGGCGGGGCACGCAACGGGCGTGTGAACCAGAGCTTTTCGCGCGGGCGGACCAAAAGCGTTGTGGTGGAAACCAAGCGCAAACGTGTGGTTGTGCCCAAGCCCGGTGCATCGGGTGGCGGATCTGGTGAAACCACCAAACGCCCCTCGGGTGTGTCCGACGCCGAAATGGAACGCCGCCTGAAGGCGCTTCAGGCCGCAAAATCGCGCGAGGTCGAAGAGGCCGAAACCCGCGCCCGCGCCGAGCGCGAGCGCGAGGAAGAACGCAACCGCCGCCGCGCCGACATCGAGGCCAAGGAGCGCCAGGAGCGCGAGCGCGAAGAGGCGCTGAAGGCCAAGGCCGAGGATGACGAACGCCGCAAGGCCGAAGAGCAGGCCCGCCGCACCGCCGATCAGGTCGCAGCCGCAGCCCCCGCACCGGCCAAACCCGCCGCCACACCGCAACGCGCCGCTGTCAACAAGCCCGGCACGCCCACCCCATCGCGCCGCGACAAGGATCGTGACGACAAGGGCGGGCGCGGCAAGGGCGGCGAGCGCGACGGTCGCCGCACCGGCAAACTGACCGTGAACCAGGCGTTGACCGGCGGCGAAGGCGGTCGGCAGCGGTCGATGGCCGCGATGAAGCGGAAACAGGAACGCGCCCGGCAAAAGGCCATGGGCGGCTCCGTTGAACGCGAAAAGATCGTCCGTGACGTCCAGGTGCCTGAATCGATTATCGTGTCGGAACTTGCCAACCGCATGGCAGAACGCGTGGCCGATGTCGTCAAGGCGCTGATGAACATGGGCATGATGGTGACACAGAACCAGCCCGTGGATCAGGATACCGCCGAACTGATCGTCGAGGAGTTTGGCCACAAGATGGTCCGCGTCTCCGATTCCGATGTGGAACAGGTGATCGACTCGGTCGAGGATAAGGACGAGGATCTGGTCTCGCGCCCGCCGGTCATCACGATCATGGGCCATGTCGACCACGGCAAGACCTCGCTCTTGGACGCGATCCGCAATGCCAAGGTTGTCGCCGGCGAAGCGGGCGGCATCACGCAGCATATCGGGGCCTATCAGGTCACCACCGATAGCGGCGCGGTGCTCAGCTTCCTCGATACACCCGGCCACGCCGCGTTTACCTCGATGCGGGCCCGTGGCGCGCAGGTGACCGATATCGTGGTGCTGGTCGTGGCCGCCGATGACGCGGTGATGCCGCAAACGATCGAGGCCATTCACCATGCCAAGGCGGCCGAAGTGCCAATGATCGTTGCCATCAACAAGATCGACAAACCCGCAGCCGACCCGACCAAAGTGCGCACAGATCTGTTGCAGCATGAGGTGGTCGTCGAGGCGATGTCTGGCGAAGTGCAGGATGTCGAGGTTTCGGCCATGACCGGCCAGGGCCTGGATGAATTGCTGGATGCCATCGCGTTGCAGGCCGAAATTCTTGAGCTGAAGGCCAACCCGACACGCGCCGCCCAGGGGGCCGTGATCGAGGCGCAGCTCGATGTCGGACGGGGCCCCGTGGCCACGGTTCTGGTGCAAAACGGCACGCTGAAACAGGGCGATATCTTTGTCGTCGGCGAACAGTGGGGCAAGGTGCGCGCGCTGGTCAACGATCAGGGCGACCGCGTCAAAGAGGCCGGGCCATCGGTTCCGGTCGAGGTTCTGGGCCTGAATGGCACACCCGAAGCGGGCGATGTTTTGAATGTCGTCGATACCGAGGCGCAGGCGCGCGAGATCGCCGATTACCGCGAACAGGCGGCCAAGGACAAACGCGCCGCCGCCGGCGCGGCCACGACGCTGGATCAGCTGCTGGCGAAAGCCAAGGCCGATGAAAGCGTTGCGGAATTGCCGGTGCTGGTGAAGGCGGATGTTCAGGGCTCGGCCGAGGCCATCGCCCAGGCACTGGACAAGATCGGCAACGAAGAGGTGCGCGTGCGGATGCTGCATTCGGGCGTTGGTGCTATCACCGAATCCGATATCACGCTGGCCGAAGCCTCGGGCGCGCCGGTGATCGGCTTTAACGTGCGGGCCAATGCCCCGGCACGCAACGCCGCCAACCAAAAGGGCGTCGAGATCCGGTATTATTCGGTGATCTACGACCTGGTCGATGACGTGAAGGCGGCGGCCTCGGGCCTGCTCAGCGCCGAAGTCCGCGAAAACTTCATCGGCTATGCCGAGATCAAGGACACGTTCCGCGTCACTGGCGTGGGCAATGTGGCTGGTTGCCTTGTGACCGAGGGCGTCGCGCGACGCTCCGCGGGGGTGCGGCTGCTGCGCGACAACGTGGTGATCCACGAGGGCACGCTGAAAACGCTCAAGCGCTTCAAGGATGAAGTGAAAGAGGTTCAGTCCGGCCAGGAATGCGGCATGGCCTTCGAAAACTACGATGATATCCGCAAGGGCGATGTCATCGAGATTTTCGAACGCGAGGAAGTCGAACGCTCGCTGGCCTGATCACGCCCCAAAGACACGAAAAAAGGCGCGCCCGAAACGGCGCGCCTTTTTCAGTTTCCAAAGCGATCCGGTTAACCGTCGTCTTCTTCGTCCATCATGTCATCATCCATCATCTCGCCATCCATCATCATCGGACCAAGCGATACGATATAGGCCCAGATGTCTTCGGCGGCGTCCTCATCCACGCGCTGCGGCGACATCGAGCTGCGCAATCCGGAATCGCCGGTGAATTCGCGCAGGAATTCGGTGGCGTTGGGAACATAGCTTGCGAATGTCTCTTCGGTCCAGACCAACCCGGCCTCGCCACCGGCGACCATTGCGGGGCTGTAGCGGAACCCGTCAACCGACCCGGCAACGCGCCCGGCAATGCCATAAAGGTTGGGCCCGGTGCGCCCGTTACGACCTGCAAGCACCTCACCCTCCAGGTTTCGCACGACATGGCAGGCAATGCAGGAGCGGAACGCGGATTCACCGGCGGCAATATCGCCCCCGGGGCCATCGCTGTCAGCATAGGCCATCGGGGCCGCAAGAAGCGCGGTTGCAAGGGTAAAATTGCGGATCATGTAGGAACTCCTTGTTGGGGTATATGCGTTGTATAGACGGATCCGGTGAAAAAAATCCCGATTTTTTTTGTAACAAACGATCAAATCAGGGCGATGTCCGGGATTTGACGGACCCTTGTGACTGCTTTCTTCGGGCGTCATATAGAACCCAAGAAGGAGAGCGCCATGAGCACATCAGATTTTCCCGGCTGGCACGGCACGACCATTATCGGCGTGCGCAAAGGCGACGAGGTGGTGATTGCCGGTGACGGCCAGGTCAGCCTCGGCCAGACCGTGATCAAGGGAACCGCCAAAAAGGTGCGCCGCCTGTCGCCCGGCGGATATGATGTGGTGGCCGGGTTTGCGGGATCGACCGCCGATGCCTTTACGCTGCTGGAACGGCTGGAGGCAAAACTGGAGGCAACGCCGGGCCAGCTGGCGCGCGCCAGCGTGGAACTTGCCAAGGATTGGCGCACCGACAAATACCTGCAAAAGCTTGAGGCCATGCTGATCGTGACCGATGGCCGTGATCTGCTGGTGATTACCGGGGCCGGGGACGTGCTGGAACCCGAGCACGGCATTGCCGCCATCGGATCGGGTGGGAATTTCGCGCTGGCCGCCGCGCGTGCCATGATTGACGGCGATACGGGTGCCGAGGATATCGCCCGCCGCGCCATGGCCATTGCCGCCGATATCTGTGTCTATACCAACGGCAATCTGACGGTTGAACGGATCGGGAAATGACCGGCGTCACCCGCGACGATATCCGCGCGGCGGTCGGCGCGGGCATGATGAACGAGGCGCAGGCGGCATCGCTTATCGCTCTGTCACAGACCCGCGGCGGCGTGCGGCGGCATATGTCGGGGCT
>Ga0316205_10002235_pt1 | contig 20725 bp, 16 predicted proteins | sample 3monthpyrite_MG_FD_204941 | JGI IMG/M metagenome (GOLD analysis project Ga0316205, IMG submission 204941) | Microbial mat bacterial communities from mineral coupon in-situ incubated in ocean water Damariscotta River, Maine, United States -... | ecosystem: Environmental > Aquatic > Marine >... | reverse complement strand
TTACAGATGGGATTAATGCGTTAGCTCCAGCTGGGAAAATACCCAATCCTTCAAGCGTTACAGCAACACCTTTTAGGTTTGTGGAAACCAAATCACCATAGACATTTACACCATTATAATTTATATTTGTTTCTCGAGTTCCTCCGTCGGAATTTCTATCAACTTCACTTGTGGCAGCCCAATCAGTACCTTTTAAATATCCAAAATTTACTTTAGCTGCAAATTTGTCGCTGAATTTATGAGCAGCACGAATTCCAAAATCTGTATATGTGTTGTCTCCAGCTGCTTCCTGAGATGTGATGCCTTGTTTAAAATGTGTGCTGATACCTTGGTGATCGAAAGGACTTTTACTTGTCATAAATAAAATACCATTAAAAGCATTGGCACCATACAATGCAGATGAAGCCCCAGGAAGTAACTCGACACTTTGAACATCGGTTTCAATCATTCCAACTAAATTTCCAATAGGGAAATTTAAAGCTGGTGTTGAATTGTCCATACCATCTACCAATTGCATAAAACGGTTGTTTGCAAAGGTTGCAAAACCACGTGTATTAATTGATTTAAATGTTAAACTGTTTGTGTTTACATCGACGCCTTTTAAATTTTCAAGGCCATCATAAAAATCAGCCGATGCTGTATTTTTAATTTCCTTGAGGCCAAAACGCTCTACCGTTACTGGTGACTCAAAGATACGCTCTGGAGTCCTGGAGGCAGACACGATAATTTCATCTAATTCACTTCCTTCCTTTAAAATGAAGTCAATTACCTGGTTGTTAGCTGTTGCCTCTTTTGTTTGTGTTTCAAAACCAACACTACTTACTTGAAGAGTGAATGGAGGTGTTTGACTTGTGTTTAAGGTATAATTACCATCAAAATCCGTCATTGTGCCAGTCGAGGTCCCAACAATAATAATGTTGGCTCCAGGCAGCGGTTGCCCACTATCGTCGGTAACTTTACCTTTAATAGTTGTTTGCGCATAGGATGATACGCAAAATAGCAATAAAAAAATCTGTAAAATAGTTCTCATATAGGGTATTGGTTTAATTTTAAAATTTGCTTTTACTAAGCAGTGCAATATAAAAAAATAAAACAATTATGCACGCATAGTATATATGTGATACAATATAAGACTTTTTGAATAGTGATTATCTTAAAATTTAAATTTGGATTAATTTTAAATAAGAAATTTTACTCTACAGTAACAGATTTTGCCAAATTACGAGGTTGGTCCACATTTTTTTCTAGCAATACTGCAATATAATAGGATAGTAACTGCAATGGAATTGTTGTTAAAAGCGGTGTAAGCGACTCGATTGTTTCAGGGACTTCAATAACATGATCTGCTAATTTCCTTACACTTGTATCTCCTTTAGTAACAATACCAATGATTTTTCCTTTTCTGGCTTTAATCTCTTCAATATTACTAACAACTTTTTCGTAATGGCCTTTATTTGTAGCAATGACTACAATAGGCATGTTTTCGTCAATAAGGGCAATTGGCCCATGTTTCATTTCGGCTGCAGGGTAACCTTCGGCATGAATATAAGATATTTCTTTAAGTTTTAATGCGCCTTCTAGAGCAACAGGGAAATTATAACCTCTTCCTAAGTATAGAAAGTTTTTAGAATCTTTATAAATTTCGGCAATGGTTTTTACATAAGCGTCAGATTGTAAAGCTTGTTCAACTTTTTCGGGAATCATCTCCAATTCAATTAAATGGCGTCTAAAATCGGAACTTGACATTGTGCCTTTAGCTCTTGCCAATCGTAATGCCATTAATGTTAAAACAGTAATTTGCGTTGTAAATGCTTTTGTAGAAGCCACACCAATTTCCGGTCCAGCATGTGTATATGCTCCAGCATTAGTTTCGCGCGCAATCGAAGAACCAACTACGTTACAAACACCAAACACAAATGCACCTTGAGATTTTGCTAATTTAATTGCAGCTAGAGTATCTGCTGTTTCGCCTGATTGCGATATGGCAATAACAACATCGTTTTGGTTTATTACTGGGTTTCGGTATCTAAATTCTGAAGCATACTCAACTTCAACAGGGATTCTTGCTAAATCTTCAAATATATATTCGGCTACCAATCCTGCATGCCATGAGGTTCCACAGGCTACTATAATAATACGGTTAGCGTTAAGGAACATTTTCATGTTATCTTCAACACCTGCCATTTTTATAATAGCTTCGCTGCTTAATAAACGGCCTCTATAAGTATCTCTAATTGCGTGAGGTTGTTCAAAAATTTCTTTTAGCATAAAGTGTTGATAACCGCCTTTTTCTATTTGCTCAAGATTAAGCTGTAGTTCTTGGATGTACGGACTTACTAAAGAATCGTCTTTTATTTTTCGGATTTTAACTTCTTTGTCTCTTCGTACAACAGCCATTTCTTCATCTTCTAAATAAATGGCATTATTGGTATATTCTATAAAAGGGGTTGCATCACTTGCTATAAAAAATTCATCTTCCCCAACACCAATTGCTAATGGACTTCCTAAGCGAGCAACTACAATTTCGTTAGGTTTGGTTTTGTCGAAAACTGCGATAGCATAAGCTCCAATAACTTGGTTTAAAGCTATTTGAACTGCTTTTCCCAGTCTAACATTGTTGCTTTTTTTAATATCTTCAATGAGGTTTACCAGAACTTCTGTATCTGTGTCAGAAGTAAATGCGTACCCTCTTTTTAGCAATTCTTTTTTTAGGGCTTCGTAGTTTTCTATAATACCATTATGAATAATCACTAAGTTGCCTGAATTGGAATAATGTGGATGTGAGTTAACATCATTGGGGACACCATGTGTTGCCCAACGTGTGTGACCAATACCAAGACTTCCTTGTGTGGTTATTTCACTGGCAACACGCTTTTCTAAATCATCAACCTTACCTTTTGTTTTGGATAGCTTAATCTCATTGCCATCAAATAATGCGATTCCTGCACTATCATAGCCTCGATACTCCAAACGTTTAAGCCCATTTAAAATAATAGGGTAAGCTTCTCGGTATCCAATATATCCAACAATGCCACACATAGCTTTTAGTTTTCAGGTTCAGTATAATATATGGTTAATTTAGCTTTTTTTGCCTCATTGACTGTGTTATTTCCAAAAAGTACTGTTCCTTTATATGATAAAAGTGTTCCGTCAGGGATTGCTTTTGCCACATTACTATCATCCAAAAGGGCTTGCATATTAACTAAATTTACCCCAGAGAGTACTGCTAAACCCAATTTTACATTGGTGGAATCATTAATAAAAATGTTCTTTATGTGTTCGGTAACCCTTATTTTGTATTTAATGCCATTACCTTCAGGGTCGTCACCTTCTCTTTTTAAAGGTACTAAGTGGTCTATTTTAGCATTTATTGTTGTTCCACTTGTGGATTGATCTATAAAATAATCTACTAAAGGGATGTTATTGTTTAAGTCATAAATAAATACTCTATCAGGTTCATTCCCTTGAACTGTGCTTTGGTCAACATAGAATTCTAAATAAGCTTCGTTTATTAGTCTTTTTTGGATGATGTTTTCTCCATCGACTTCTCTAAAGACTCTTTTAAAATTATCAAAGGCATCTTCTTGAACTCCGCTTTCATTTTCAACCGATCCATCAAACAAGTTAATTATAGCCATAGAGCCTTGGCCTCCTTTTAAGTAAAGTTTTTCATCACCTAAAACTTCGTTTGAAGGAGGAGGAGCAATTAAATTGTCATCTATTAAGTTAATTAGGTTTCTAAAGAAGGTCATTGTGTACTCGCCTTTAATAGAGTCTAAATTATCATCAATACCATTATTGTTTAGGTCATTTCCCTGTGTTTGGTCTACATCATTGGCATCGTTAACTCCATCTCCATCTGCATCAGTGCCATTGTCATTTATGGTATCGCCATCAATATCAACATCGGCATAATCAGGGATGCCATCTCCATCTTCGTCAGTGCTATCCTTGTCGCTTGAGTAATATATGGTAAGGTTTGCATTTGTAGAATTGAAGTTAAGTAGCGCCATTGAACCTGAGCCACTTATGCCTTCAGCTTTTAAGTAAAGCCCTCGAAAGTAGTTAAGAAAATTATTGCTATTGCTTAATTCAGGTTCACCTTCTTTATCAAAGAGCAATTGTTTCCAATAATTACCATTTGGGTTATCTAACCGAAGTCTAATAGAGGGGTTTATAAGTGTAGAATCGGCTTCACCTAAATCGTTTATGCCTCTTAAAACGATTTGCTCGTTACTTGGAACAAAACTACTTGTTTCGTAAAGCAATTGACCTTCTAAATCAATTGGGTTTATTTGAACAGATTCTGAAAGCGCTCCATTTGAATAATATTTTTGGGATTGGTTTAGATCGGAATTTGGGTCAAATTCTCTTAAAAAATAATTGTTTTGAAAAACAGATAATTTAATGGGTGTGTCTGTATATACGGAGTCCAATTCATAGGTGGAACCTCCATTATCACCAGCTCCAGTAGCCCTACTGTAGTAAGGAATTGTAAGTATAGCAGAGTCTAAAACCACATTTTCTCCAAAACTAGGATTAAAAGTACTTGGGGAAAGTTGTGACACAAAATTGGCCGAATAACTCCCAAATACAGGGTCGTTATAATGCCCTAGCAAGTTTGAAGGCAGCCTATTTGAGTGAAATGCTGATATTTTTTTATTGTAAGTTACAATAGGATATGTTACAACATCTGTGTTAAAGTTTTTTGCATTTTCAGAGTTTACAACATCTGAATCTAAACTGGCAAAATCGGTTTCACAAGCTGCAAATACAGTTGCGATTATAGCCAAAAGGGCAAGGTTTTTTAATAAACTATTATTCTTTTTCATGTGTTTTTTAACTTAAAACTTGGGTATTATAAAATGCTGTATATGCTTCAGCAAATTCATCAGGGTGTTGGTATTCCAAGACTGGTTTTTCACAATTTTTCAAATAGTCTTGTAACTCTTCGGGAATGTTTTCAGACCCAACAATTAATGCATCTGAAAAATCCACAGCCACTTTCATAATATTATTATAAGTAGGAGTTTTTAAAGCTTTTATTGACGATTCCCCTATATTGTCAAATGTTATTTTATTAATCATTTCTTTATTCAACGAATCTTCAAAGCTTTGATTGTATAATGAAGTTACTATTTTGCTGCCTGAAAAAAGAGGCTCATCTTTATAATATTCTTTTAAATAAAGTGGTAGCAAAGATGCTAACCAACCATGAACATGAATAATATCTGGTGCCCAATTTAATTTTTTTACGGTTTCAATCACGCCTTTGGCAAAAAATATAGCTCGCTCATCATTGTCGTCAAATAACTTTCCGTTTTCGTCAGTCAAAGTTGCTTTGCGCTTAAAATATTCTTCGTTATCAATAAAATAGACTTGAATTCTTTCTTTTGGGATAGACGCTACTTTAATAATCAATGGCATATCTAAATCATTAATCACTAAATTTATTCCAGATAAACGTATTACTTCGTGAAGTTGATGCCTTCTTTCGTTAATGTTTCCATATCTAGGCATGAATATTCGTATTTGGCCTCCTTGTTTGTTTACCATTCGTGGTGCCTCAAAGGACATTGAAGAAATCTCAGTCTCAGGTAAATATGGCACTACTTCAGAGGACACATATAATATTCTCTTATCTTTCATAAACACTTCTGCTTTAATTTTTAGAATAAAAAACACGCAAAATTACAAAAATTATGCAGATTAACAGTAATATATTAAGTTTGCACGCTGTTAATTTTTTTATAAAGTGCAAGTAGCAAACACAAAAGAACATATTGCCAATCTAATCTTAGACTTAAGAAAAACAAACACTTCTATTGGGTTTGTCCCAACCATGGGCGCTTTACATGAAGGGCATTTGTCTTTGATTAATAAAGCTTTACAAGAAAATGAGGTTGTGTTTGTTAGTATTTTTGTTAACCCAACACAATTTGAGAATAAAAAAGATCTTAAAAATTACCCAAGAACTTTAAATAGAGATATAGAATTATTAAAGACAGTATCTAAAACTAGAATTTTTGTCTACGCTCCTTCAGTTGAAGATATTTATATAAAAAATGTGAGGTCAATTAGGTTTAACTTTGATGGCTTGGAAAATGAAATGGAAGGTGAATTTAGAGATGGACATTTTGATGGTGTTGGTACTATTGTAAAAAGATTATTTGAAATTATTACACCAGACAAGGCTTATTTTGGAGAAAAAGATTTTCAGCAATTACAAATTATTAGAAAACTTGTCGAAAAAAACAACTTACCAGTAAAAATTATTGGCTGTAAAATACATCGCGAACCTTCTGGCTTAGCAATGAGCTCTCGAAACGAAAGATTATCACCAGAACATAAAGCAGCATCACCTTTTATATATAAAACGTTACAAGCTGCAAAGAAAAAATTTGGCACAAAAAGTGCTACAAAAATAACGGCATGGGTTAAAAAACAATTTGAAAATAACGAACTATTAGTGTTAGAATATTTTATAATTGCCGACACAGACACCTTAAAGCCAGTAAAAAGAAAATCACATTTAAAGAAATATCGTGCGTTTATTGCAGTTCATGCTGGAGAGATAAGACTTATAGACAATATAGCACTAAATTAATTACCTTTGCCCAATGCAAATACAAGTTGTAAAATCTAAGATCCATAGAGTTAAATGTACAGGCGCAGACCTAAACTATATAGGGAGCATTACCATAGACGAAGACTTAATGGATGCCGCCAATATTATACAAGGAGAAAAAGTTCAAATTGTTAATAACGACAATGGCGAACGCCTTGACACTTATGTTATTCCAGGCCCAAGAAACAGTGGTGAAATCACATTAAACGGTGCCGCTGCAAGAAAAGTTTCGGTTGGGGACACCCTTATTTTAATAACCTACGCATTTATGGATATAGAAGAAGCTAAGACCTTTAAACCATCGTTAGTGTTTCCAGACGAAAACTCCAATTTATTAAAATAGATCGTTGAATAAAAAAACAAAGAATGTACTAAAAATAGTACTCCCTTTAATTTTGGGAGTCGTGTTGGTCTGGTATTCTTTGTCTAAAATGCCAATATCTGAGCTTTTAAAGTACTTTCAGGAAGCTAATTACACATGGATTGGTTTAGGGATATTGTTAGGCATTTTAAGCCACTTGTCTCGCGCCTATCGTTGGAAATTTATGATTGAACCAATGGGTTACAAGCTTCAATTTCCAAATAGTTTTATGGCTGTAATGGCAGCTTACTTAATTAACTATACCATTCCAAGAGCTGGTGAAATTTCGCGAGCTTCTATAATAACAAACTATGAAGGCGTGCCATTTGAAAAAGGTTTTGGAACCATTGTTGCCGAACGTTTTGCAGACATGGCAATGCTACTACTAATAATTGCCATTACCTTGTTTCTGGAATTTGATTATATCTACCAATTTTTAGCCGAACGATTCAACCCTTATAAAATCATTATTGGAGTTTCTGGATTGATTATGCTTTCAATATTTTTTGTAGTGTTTATTAGAAGAAGTAATTCCAAACTTGCATTAAAAATCAAAGGTTTTGTTGCAGGATTAATTGAAGGTATTCTTAGTATTTTTAAAATGAAGAGAAAGTGGTCATTTGTGTTTCATACACTGTTTATCTGGACGATGTACGTGCTTATGTTTTATGTGACAACATTTGCTCTTGACGAAACTTCAGGAATTCCGTTTGCAGCCATTTTAACAGGTTTTATTTCAGGAAGCTTTAGTATTGCCGCTACTAATGGAGGTCTAGGTTCCTATCCGGTAGCTATCTTTTTAGCGTTTTCAATTTTTGGGATTGCCGAAGATGCTGGAATGGCTTTTGGGTGGATTATGTGGACAGCACAAACTGTAATGGTAATTGTTTTGGGAGGCCTGTCGTTATTGCTTTTGCCTATTTATAATAATAGCAGGGAAACCAACACTAGCGGGCTATCTTAAAAAACTTTATTTTTTAGGCCTAAATGTTTACCTTGCCATAATCAAATCTCAAATCTAATTTAAATGAAAAATAAACTAACCGTTTTTATTACAGTTCTTTGTCTTGGCGTTTTAAATGCACAAACGATATACGAAGAATTTCAATCAGCAAAACTTGGGGCTTCTAGAGAACTTAAAATTCAATTACCAAGAAATTACGAAGAAAACTCAGAAAAACGATATCCACTTTTTATTGTTTTAGATGGCGACTATTTATTTGAGCCTGTAGCTGGAAATGTAGATTACTACTCTTATTGGGAGGATATGCCAGAAGCAATAGTAGTTGGAATAAACCAAGTAAATTCAAGGGGAGATGATAACTATTATTCCGACCAAACATATTTTCCAGTAGAATCTGGAGCAAAATTCTTTGAGTTTATTGGTATGGAACTTATACCTTACATCGAAGACGCATACAGAACAGCAAATTTTAGAATAGCGGTTGGACATGGTGAAACAGCCAATTTCATAAACTATTTCTTATTCAAAAAAGAGCCTCTGTTTAATGCGTACATGGCTTTAAGTCCTGATTTTGCAATGAGTATGCTTGATAATTTACCAACGAGGCTTAGCGAATTAGAAAAAAAAGTATTTTACTATTTAGCTACTGCAACTAACGATATAAAACCATTAAGAGAAGACGCAAATGTTTTAAACACAAGATTGTCTACTTTAGAAAACAAGAACATATTTTTTGGCTTTAATGAGTTTGACGGACCAACACATTATTCGATGCCAGCTTATGCTATTCCAAGTGCACTGGAAAGTATCTTTTTTGTGTTTCAACCTATTAGTAGAAAAGAATATACCGAACGTATTTTAACTCTCGAAACCTCTCCAGTAGACTACCTAAACGAAAAATATGAGATGATTAACGAGCTATTTAATATAGAAAAACAAGTGCTTGTTAATGATTTCAAAGCCATTGCTGCGGCTATCGAAAAAAACAAATCATATTCTGAATACGAAGCCCTTGGGAAATTAGCTAGAAAGGAATATCCAGACACATTATTAGGAAATTATTATCTAGGACGTTTTTATGAAGAAACTGGTGAACCAAAAAAAGCAATGCGTACTTATAAATCGGCTTATATTTTAGAGGAAATTGGAGGTTATACTAAAGATGACATGTTAGATAGAGCAGATGCTATAAAAAGAGATTTTGGGTACTAACAAAACAAGTAGATTTGCAATTATGAACAATATATTTTTGAGACACATTAACTTTAAATTAATTAATCCCTCTACTCAGGAGAGATTTGTAAAAGGCTTATGGCTAAAGTAAAAACAACTTTTTTTTGCCAAAATTGTGGCACTCAATATTCCAAATGGCAAGGACAATGTTCAGCATGTAAAGAGTGGAATACCATTGCCGAAGAAGTGATTCAAAAAGCAGAAAAGAGTGATTGGAAAACACTATCAAATTCATCAAAACGAGTTTCAAAACCTTTGTTAATTAACGAAATTGATGTGTCTCAAGAAGCACGCATGCAAACCAGTGATGCAGAATTTAATCGTGTTCTTGGTGGTGGTATTGTTCCAGGATCATTAATGCTTTTAGGAGGCGAGCCAGGAATAGGCAAAAGCACCTTACTTCTTCAAATTGTCTTAAAACTTCAACACAAAACACTGTATGTGTCTGGCGAAGAAAGCCAGAAACAAATAAAAATGCGTGCCGAACGTATTAACCCAAATAGCAGTAATTGCTATATCTTAACTGAGACTAAAACTCAAAATATATTCAAGCAAATAGAAGCCCTAGAGCCTGATATTGTTGTGGTTGATTCAATACAGACTTTACATAGTGACTATATCGAGTCGTCTCCAGGAAGTATTTCTCAAATAAAAGAATGCACAACTGAGCTTATAAAGTTTGCTAAGGAAACAGCAACTCCTGTTATTTTAATAGGCCATATCACAAAAGATGGAAATATAGCAGGACCAAAAATTTTGGAACACATGGTGGATACGGTTTTGCAATTTGAAGGCGATAGAAATCATGTGTTTAGAATTTTAAGAGCCAACAAAAACCGATTTGGTTCTACTAACGAACTTGGTATTTACGAAATGCAAGGTTCTGGATTGAGAGAAGTAAGCAATCCGAGTGAAATTCTAATTTCCAAGAAAGACGAAGAATTGTCTGGAAATGCCATTGCTGCTACTCTTGAAGGCATGCGACCATTAATGATTGAGGTTCAAGCATTAGTTAGTACTGCTGTTTATGGAACGCCTCAACGCTCTGCAACAGGTTTTAATGCAAAACGCTTGAACATGCTTTTAGCTGTTCTGGAAAAACGCGCAGGTTTCCGTTTAGGTGCTAAAGATGTATTTTTAAATATTACTGGAGGTATTACGGTTGATGATCCAGCTATTGATTTGGCTGTCGTAGCAGCCATTTTATCATCAAATGAAGACGAAGCCCTGCAAAAAGATGTCTGTTTTGCAGCTGAGGTTGGATTATCTGGAGAAATTCGCCCTGTACAACGAGTGGAACAACGCATTTTAGAAGCCGAAAAGCTTGGTTTTTCAACCATTTTTGTGTCTAAGTACAATACCATTTCCTTAAAGAACACAACTATTAAAATCCAATTGATTTCTAAAATTGAGGATTTAGTGGAATTTATCGTTTAAAATACTCGAAATCAGACTATCATTTTTCTAAAAATTCCTTAATTTCGCAGCTCGAAATGAAATAGGATAATATGAGTGCTAAATTTCCTGAATATAAAGGACTTGACTTACCAAAAGTAGCCGAAGAAATTCTAAACTATTGGCAAGAAAACAATGTGTTTGAAAAAAGCGTCACTACTCGTGAAGGAAACAAACCTTATGTGTTTTTTGAAGGACCCCCTTCAGCAAATGGATTGCCAGGAGTACATCATGTATTAGCGAGAGCTATTAAAGATATTTTCCCACGCTATAAAACCATGAAAGGTTACCAAGTAAAGCGTAAAGCTGGTTGGGATACGCATGGTTTACCTATTGAACTGGGTGTTGAAAAAGAACTAGGTATCACTAAAGAAGATATTGGTAAAACCATTTCTGTTGAAGATTACAATGCAGCTTGCCGAAAAGCCGTCATGCGATATACTGATGTTTGGAATGACCTCACTCAAAAAATGGGTTATTGGGTTGATATGGACGACCCTTATGTGACCTACGAACCAAAATACATGGAGTCTGTTTGGTGGTTACTCAAACAAATTTACAATAAGAATTTACTCTATAAAGGCTACACGATTCAGCCATATTCTCCAAAAGCAGGAACAGGTTTAAGCTCGCATGAGTTAAATCAACCAGGAACCTATCAAGATGTAACAGATACTACTGTTGTCGCTCAATTCAAAATGAAACCCATCGAAGAACAGACTGTAAAAGTCCTTCCCTTTGGGAAGGATTTAGGATGGGCTGAAGGTGATATTTTCTTTTTGGCTTGGACAACCACACCTTGGACCTTGCCAAGTAATACAGCATTAACTGTTGGGCCCAAAATCGAGTATGTATTAGTTGAAACCTATAATCAATATACGTTTCAGCCAATGAATGTGATTTTAGCGAAAAAACTAGTGAATTATCAATTTTCAGGGAAGTTTAATCAAGTTGAAAAAAAATCAGAGTTATTAAATTATAAATCTGGAGATAAAAAAATTCCTTTTTATGTTGTTAAAGAGTTTTTAGGCAAGAACTTAGTAGGAATCACTTACGAACAACTACTGCCTTATGCTTTGCCGAACGACAATCCTGAAAACGCATTTCGCGTGATTTCTGGAGATTTTGTAACGACTGAAGATGGTACAGGAATCGTGCATACAGCACCAACCTTTGGAGCCGATGATGCTATGGTTGCAAAACAAGCAACGCCAGAAGTACCACCAATGTTAGTAAAAGATGAGAATGACAATTTGGTGCCACTTGTAGATTTACAAGGTCGCTTTAGACCAGAACTTAACGAATTTGCAGGCAAATATGTCAAAAACGAATATTATAACGATGGTGAGGCACCAGAACGTTCGGTTGATGTAGAACTTGCTATCAAACTAAAAGAAGAAAACAAAGCCTTTAAGGTTGAAAAATATAAACACAGTTACCCAAACTGTTGGCGAACCGATAAGCCAATTTTGTATTACCCTTTAGATTCATGGTTCATTAAGGTTACAGATGTTAAGGACAGAATGTTCGAGTTGAACGAAACCATCAATTGGAAACCAAAATCTACTGGAACAGGTCGTTTTGGGAACTGGTTAGCTAATGCAAACGACTGGAACTTATCACGTTCACGTTATTGGGGAATTCCTTTACCAATTTGGAGAACTGAAGATGGTAAGGAAGAAATTTGTATTGGTTCAGTAGAAGAATTAAAAGCTGAAATGGAACGAGCCGTTCAGGCAGGCTTGATGAAGGCCGATATCTTCCAAAGCTTTGAAGTTGGAAACAATTCAGAAGAAAATTATGCAACAATCGATTTACATAAAAACATAGTCGATGAAATTGTGCTAGTATCACATTTAGGGCAACCAATGAAACGCGAAGCCGATTTAATTGATGTATGGTTCGATTCTGGCTCAATGCCTTATGCACAATGGCATTATCCTTTTGAACAAGCCCCTTCTAGCTTCCCCAAAGGGGAAGAACAAAAACGCAAGCATTATGAAACAGCTCGCAAATCTTCTTATCATTTAATAAATGAATTAAAAAAAGAACGCATTAAAAACCCAACTGAAGCCGAAAAAGTACTTTGGAAAAACCTAAAGACCAAGCAATTAGATGGTTGCAAGTTTAGAAGAGAGCATATAATAGATGAGTATATTGTTGATTTTGTATGTTTAGCTAAAAAATTAGTTATTGAGGTTGATGGAGGTTATCACGATAGTATAGAAATTCAAGAAGCAGATAAATATAGAACCGAAAACTTAGAAGAATTAGGCTTTAGGGTGATTAGGTTTACAAATGAAGAGGTCATAGGTAATATTGATGGCGTACTAGAAAAAATCAAGTATGAATTGCGCATGAGTTTTTCCCCTTTGGGGAAATTAAAAGGGGCTTTTCCAGCTGATTTCATTGCCGAAGGTGTTGACCAAACAAGAGGTTGGTTTTATACACTTCATGCTATTGCAACCATGGTTTTCGATTCGGTTGCTTATAAAAATGTAGTGTCTAATGGTTTGGTGCTTGACAAAAATGGACAAAAAATGTCCAAACGCCTTGGAAATGCTGTTGACCCATTTGAAACTTTATCAACTTATGGAGCAGATGCGACGCGTTGGTACATGATTATGAATGCCAATCCTTGGGATAATTTAAAGTTTGATAGCGATGGCATAGAAGAAGTAAAACGCAAGTTTTTTGGAACTCTTTATAACACGTATTCTTTTTTCACATTATATACAAATCTGGATAACTTTAGTTATGCTGAAGCAGATATTCCGTTAGAAGAACGACCAGAAATTGACCGTTGGATTTTATCAGAACTACACACATTAATCCAAAAGGTAGATGCGTATTATGCAGATTATGAGCCAACAAAGGCAGCCAGAGCAATTTCAGATTTCACACAAGATTATGTAAGCAACTGGTTTGTGCGTTTAAGCAGAAGAAGATTCTGGAAAGGCGATTATCAAGCAGATAAAATTTCGGCGTATCAAACATTATATACATGTATGGTAACTATTGCAAAGTTAGGAGCACCAATTGCACCTTTCTTTATGGATAAATTATATTTAGATTTAAATTCAGTTAGCAAAAAGGAAACTTTTGAGAGTGTACATTTAGCTGAATTTCCAAAATTCGACGACTCTTTTATTGATAAGTCACTGGAACGTAAAATGGAAGCAGCTCAAACAATATCATCGTTGGTTTTATCGTTACGTGCTAAAGAAAAGATTAAAGTACGTCAGCCACTGCAAAAAATAATGATTCCTATTAGTAGTGAAACTCAAAAACAGGAAATACTAGCGGTTGCTAATTTGATAAAATCGGAAGTAAATGTAAAGGAGGTTGAGGTTTTAGAAGACGCTTCAGACATCTTAGTAAAGCAGATTAAGCCAAACTTTAAAGTGCTAGGACCACGCTTTGGAAAAGACATGAAGGCTGTGGCTCAAGTAGTTAATAACTTTACAGCAAACGATATTAAAAATATCGAGCAAAACGGTATTTTTGACGTCGAAATTAACGGAAAAAACGTTACATTAGAAAAGTCTGATGTTGAGATAACATCACAAGATATTGAAGGATGGCTTGTAGCGAGCTCTGGAGCCTTAACAGTAGCTTTAGATGTAACATTAACAGACGATTTAAAGAAAGAAGGTATTGCAAGGGAATTGGTAAATCGAATTCAAAATTTACGTAAGGATTCTGGTTTTGAGCTCACAGATAGAATTGCAGTACAATTTCAAAAGGACGAACAAATTACTAACGCAATAAATAAAAACTTAGAGTATATAAAAACCGAGACATTAACTGATGAATTGGAAATTTTAGAAAACTTAAATAATGGTATAGAAATTGCTTTCGATGATGTAAATACCAAATTATTTATTCAAAAAATTTAAAAATTATGGCAGCAGGAAATACAGTAAGATATTCTGATAAGGATTTAGCAGAATTCAAAAAGTTGATTCAAGAAAAAATTGATAAAGCACAACACGATTTAGAACTCATAAAAAGCGCCTACATGAACGATCATAATAATGGCACAGACGACACGTCTCCTACGTTTAAAGCGTTTGATGAAGGAAGTGCTGTTATGAGTAAAGAGTCTAATTCTGCTTTAGCAATTAGACAAGAAAAATTTATTCGAGATTTAAAAAATGCCTTAATTAGAATTGAGAATAAAACCTATGGTGTATGTCGTGTAACAGGAAAGTTAATCAATAAAAAACGATTAGAACTTGTGCCACATGCTACTTTAAGCATAGAGGCTAAAAACATGCAATAAAATTCCTGAGAAAGCAGGAATCTCTTAATCGATTTTAAAATAAATCCCATTAGATTTAGCACACAAATCGTTTCAATTTTTTTGAAACGATTTTTCTTTAACTATTTTTAATGTTTTAAACAAAAAAATAATTTTATTTTTGAGAATAGTTTTAATATACAACACACTTGAGTTTAACTAATAGATTCCCTCTTTCGTGGGAAAACTTATGTCCTTAAAAAAAGCCTCAATTATAATTATTATAATTCTTCTTGTAGACCAAATATCCAAGATTTATATAAAAACACATTTCGAACTGGGCGATGAAATCAAGATATTTAACTGGTTCCGCATTTTGTTTGTTGAAAATGACGGAATGGCTTGGGGAGCTAAGCTAAGTGATTTCACTTCGGTCATTACAGATAGAACAGCCAAAGTGATTCTTACAAGCTTTAGGTTGGTTGCCATTGTTGGTATTGGTTATTGGCTGTGGAGTTCCATAAGAAATAAAGGTTCAAAAATTTTGATTGCTGCAGTTTCCCTCATATTTGCTGGAGCCTTTGGAAATATTATAGACTCTGTTTTTTACGGAGTTTTGTTTAATGACAGCTATGGTCAAGTAGCATCCTTTTTGCCTACCGAAGGAGGATATGGTGGCTTATTACATGGTAAAGTGGTAGATATGCTACATTTTCCAATGTGGAAAGGCTATTTGCCAGATTGGATTCCATTTTACGGAGGCAACTATTTTACGTTTTTTAACCCAGTTTTTAATATCGCAGATATGGCAATAAGCTCAGGAGTAGGTATGTTATTAGTGTTTAATAAACGAGCGTTTCCAAAAGCAGAGAGAATTATTGAAACGGATATATTTTATGAGGAGTAACACAAAAATCAAGTGGAACATCGCCATTATAAACATTGTCTATATCTTCCTCAACTTCAAATAGCGACAAACCAATTTTCAAGGTTTCAGGCTTGCAATCAACTAAAAAATTATCATAAAAACCAGCACCATAGCCAACACGATGCCCTTGCTTATCAAAACACAATAAAGGCACAAAAACAACCTCAATTTTTGAATTTTCAATTGGGATACCATCAACAGGTTCAGGGATATTCCAGTGATTTGGTTTTATGGTAGTACTATCTGTTAGTAAGTAATTTTCAAGATTAATGGTTTCAAAATTACTTTTAGACACCACTGTGTGCTTGTCTTTACCTGCAAGAATGTTTAAAATATAGTCAGTATTTATTTCTTTGTGTTCAGCAATAGTCAAGAACACATGATAGAATGATTTATCCCAAATATCAAGCATTAATAATTGATTCGCAATTGCTATACTTTTTTCATCAATATCTTCAATTGACAGGGTGTCTCTCAGAGCCTTGTACTTTTTTCGAAGTTCCTTTTTTGTCATTCAGCAAGCTTTGTAGAAATATGGTAAATGGCATCACCTTGATACACTAAAGGCGATTGATTGATGTTAAATATATAGCCATCGTTAGGTGACTTTACAAAATGATTAAAACTTCCATAAGGATCGGTAATATGACCAATAACATCACCTTTACTAACTTTCGAATTAATTGTAGTTGAAGCCTTAAACATTCCAGAATATTTGGCTCTAATCCATTTGCTTTCTAATATAAACACACAAGATTTTTTGGGTTTGGAAACCTTAAATTTCGAACCTAACATTTCTAAATGATGCAATACACGCTTAGCACCATTAACTCCTGTGTTGGTAATTGTTGGATGAATATTAAAGGATTTTCCACCTTCAAAAAGCAGCATTGGGATTCCTAATTTATAACTCGTATTTCTAAAGGATTTATTGAGGTTTTTGGAATAATAAACAAAAGGAGCACCAAACACTTCTGCTAATTCATCAAGTACAATTTCTCCCTTTTTAATTCTTATTTGAGCCGAATTAAACCTATCTGCACCTCCAGTATGGAAATCCATAATTAAATCGGCATGAGGCACAATTTCGGTGATGAGCTTGTGAGCTACTCTACTTGCTAAAGAGCCACCTTTTGTTCCTGGAAATACACGATTTAAATCACGACCATCTGGAAACTCTCTATCCATATGGATAAAACCAAACACATTAATTACTGGAATACAAATAATGGTTCCACGCTTAGGTTTATTAATACCTTTTGCTATAATCTGTCTAACAATTTCAACACCATTAATCTCATCACCATGTATTCCTGCTGTCATTAAGACAGTCGGACCAGGTTTTTTTGAGCGTTCAATAATAACAGGAACATCAATGGTGTTTTGAGTATGCAATTTGGCAACGTTAAAACTAACCGTTGCGCTTTTGCCAAGAGCAACTTTTTCACCTAGTAGTTCTAAAACATCTTTTTTGGTCATAGCTTAGTTTCTATTGCGTTCAATATAAGTTATAATGGCTCTTGCAATATTTCTATGTGTAGCTGTTTCAATACCTTCCAGCCCTGGAGTTGAATTTACTTCCAATAATAATGGTCCTCTTGCCGATTGCAGCATATCGACACCACAAACGGGAAGTTTTAAAGCACGAGAGGCATTCATGGCAAGTTTTAATTCTTCGGTATTTAATTTTATAATATTGGCAGAACCGCCACGATGCAAATTAGAACGAAACTCACCTTCTTTTCCTTGACGTTTCATAGCACCAACAACTTGTCCATCAACAATGAGCGCTCTAATATCTGCTCCTTTTGCTTCTTTAATAAATTCCTGAACAATAACACGTGCTTGTAAACCATTAAAGGCTTCTAAAACCGATTCAGCAGCATTTTTTGTTTCAGCTAAGACCACACCAAGACCTTGTGTACCTTCAAGGAGCTTAATAATTACTGGAGTTCCTCCAACATGATTAATTACCTCAACTACATCTCGCGAATAATTTGTAAAAACAGTTTTTGGCATCCCAATTCCGGCTTTACTAAGATGTTGTAAACTTCGTAGTTTGTCACGTGAACGAAGAATAGCATCTGATGTAGCAATAGTAAAAACATTCATCATTTCAAACTGTCGTACTACAGCACAACCATAAAATGTAATAGAAGCGCCAATACGAGGAATAACAGCATCAACATAATCCAAATATCTGTCCTTATAATAAATAGTTGGTTTTTCCTTTTCAATAATAATATCGCACTTTAAAGGATCAATCACTTCAACTAAGTGGCCTCTGCTTTCACCTTCTTCAATAAGACGTCTTGTGGAATAGAGATTAGGATTTCTTGATAAAATTACAATGTTCATAACACTTTGCTGTTAAACGATTGGTTTTCCAAATCAACATCAACTAAAAACTTTTTACTTAAAAATTGTCTACCAATTAACACAGGAAACTTCATATCGTCTCTTGTGCTTAAAGTTAAGTTAATCTTGTACTTCTTTCCAAAGAATACGACTTCAGATTTTATTTTATACCTATTTTCCTTGAAGCCATTACTGCTTTTAACGTCAGTATAAGTGTAGTTATTAAAAACAATATCCTTGCTGTTAAAATTTGGATGCCCTTTACTCCTAAAAGTGCATCTTAAAGTATTGTTCTCTTCAATAATTTCAGAACAATGTATTGCAGAGGTATAGGCTCCTGTATCAATTTTTACAGCAACATCAAATAAATTTAATTCTGGAAAGTCAATTTTGTCAACTCTACCAACGATTTTCTTTGTCATATAAGGTTTAAAATAAGTGGTGCAAGATACAGATAAAGATATTGCAAACAACCTCTTTTTTTAGTTTGAATTATTACCTTTGAGTAATGACTAAATCTCCTTTAGAAATACAATTACAAACCTTACCAACCTTACCTGGAGTATATCAATATTATGATGCAAATGACACTATAATCTACGTTGGAAAAGCAAAAAATTTAAAAAAAAGAGTAAGCTCCTACTTTACTAAAACTCACGAAAATGGAAAAACCCGTATTCTCGTAAAAAAGATAGCAAAGATCAAGCATATTGTTGTTGATACTGAAACAGATGCGCTCTTATTAGAGAATAATCTCATTAAAAAGCATAAGCCTAGATACAATGTGTTGATGAAAGACGACAAATCGTACCCTTGGATATGTATTAAAAACGAACGTTTTTCAAGAGTGTTTCAAACAAGGCGACTTATAAAAGATGGCAGTGAGTATTTTGGGCCTTATACAAGTGTAAAAACGGTTTACACCTTGTTGGATTTAATAAAAGGCTTATACCAATTGCGAACCTGTAATTACGATTTGTCACAAGAAAAAATTAACGCTGGAAAATATAAAGTATGCCTAGAATATCACTTAGGAAACTGTAAAGGTGCTTGTGAAGGTTACGAAACCGTTGAAGAGTATGATGAAAACATCAAAGCCATTCGTGAAATTTTAAAAGGGAATTTTAAAAACTCACTGCAACGATTTAAACAGCAAATGCACAATCTTGCAGAAGACATGCTTTTTGAAGACGCCCAGAAAATAAAAGAAAAAATAGATATTCTAGAAAACTATCAAGCCAAATCAACCATTGTTAACCCTAAAATTAATAATGTTGATGTGTTTTCAATAGTAAGTGATGAGAGTTATGCTTATGTGAATTTTTTACAAATTTCATTGGGCTCTATTGTACGTTCACATACGCTTGAAATTAAAAAGAAACTGGACGAAAAAGATAAAGAACTGCTGGAAATTGCCATTATTGAAATAAGGCAGCGATTCAACTCACAATCTAAAGAAATTTTTGTGCCATTTAAGGTTGATATAGGAGAAAGTATTAAAGTGACTATTCCAAAACTAGGTGATAAAAAACATATTTTAGATTTATCTGTTAGGAATGCTAAGTATTATAGACTAGAACAATTGAAGCAAGTAAAAATTGTGGATCCCGATAGACATGCTAATCGCATTATGGCACAAATGAAGGCTGATTTAAGACTTAAAGAAGAACCAAGACACATTGAGTGTTTTGACAACAGTAATATTCAAGGCACTCATCCTGTTGCAGCTTGTGTGGTGTTTAAAAACGGAAAACCAAGCAAGAAAGATTATAGGCATTTTAATATTAAAACCGTTGATGGTCCAGATGATTTTGCATCAATGGAAGAAGTGGTTTACAGGCGTTACAAACGATTGTTGGATGAAAAACAATCGCTGCCTCAGCTAATAATTATTGATGGCGGAAAAGGACAATTATCTTCTGCCCTAAAAAGTTTAGATGCCTTAAATTTAAGAAGAAAAATTGCCATTATAGGAATTGCAAAACGTTTAGAAGAATTATTCTATCCAAACGATCCAATTCCATTATATTTAGATAAAAAAAGCGAGACGCTTAAAATAATTCAGCAATTGCGTAATGAAGCACATCGTTTTGGCATTGAACACCATAGAAATAAACGCAGTAAAAGTGCGTTAAACACAGAGTTGGAAACCATTACAGGCGTTGGAGAAAAAACAATTGTAGCCTTGTTGAAGCATTTTAAATCGGCAAAACGTATTTCGTATGCCAAATTAGACGAACTGGAAGATGTAGTTGGTGTGTCAAAGGCTCAGAAAATTTATAATTATTACAACCAAAAACAAATAGATTGAAAGCTAAAATCATCATATTAACCTTATTCTTACTCATATCGTTACCTACGAAAGCACAGAACAAGGCTATTGAAACACAAGATGCAAAAGTTGGCCTCGTGTTAAGTGGTGGTGGCGCAAAAGGGTTGGCACATATTGGAGCGCTAAAAATTATAGATAGCCTTGGGATTAAAATAGATTATATTGGAGGAACAAGCATGGGAGCAGTTATAGGCTCGCTATACGCTTCAGGGTATTCTGGCAA